>CEUB01035263.1_pt1 | contig 12183 bp, 8 predicted proteins | sample 356491 | NCBI WGS metagenome assembly CEUB01 (sample SAMEA2623370, study PRJEB7988) | marine metagenome | isolation source: saline water (ENVO:00002010), including | reverse complement strand
GAACGGTGCGAATGACGGCTCCTACTCACAGAACACTCGAAGGAGGAGGCTTTCCTGTACGCAGACCAGCTGCAATGGGCTCTCTGATGAGCCCTTTCTTGCTCCTTGATGAAATGGGTCCCGTCGAGTGGGGGCCAAGAGAAGCAATAGGGGCTCCAGACCATCCTCATCGAGGTTTTGAAACCGTGACTTATTTGCTCGAAGGTGCTATGCAACACGCTGATAGTACCGGTAATCAAGGCGATCTTAATCCTGGAGATGTTCAATGGATGACAGCTGGACGTGGAGTAATTCACTCTGAATTGCCACAGGATGATTTCTTTGAAACTGGAGGTCTCACACATGGTTTCCAAATATGGGTTAACCTACCATCAGAACATAAAATGATGGAACCAAGGTACCAAGATATACCTGCACATCAAATCCCAAAGGCTGTTAGCGAAGATGGGCAAGTACATGCAGTCGTTATTGCAGGTGAAGCGTTAGGCGTGTCAGCAGTTATTGATACAGTGATTCCAATTCAACTTATTCACGTAAAAATGGAGCCAAACAGTTCGTTTTCACATTCGATTGAATCCGATCTCAATGTGATGACATATGTGTTCGGCGGAAGTCTTTCCATAGAAGGAAAAACAGTTGAAGACGGTCAGTTAGGTCTCTTGACACAGGGGGGCGAAATCAACTTCGCAACTGAGCAAGATGGTGCTGAATTTTTATTGATGGGTGGTCCTGAATTGAATGAACCAATCGCACGCTATGGACCGTTCGTCATGAACACTCGTGAAGAGATACACCAAGCGGTTATTGACTTCCAAAATGGTACGCTTGCCTAGGTATCACATAGCCAACGGTTATGAACAAGAGATTGGTCGGCAGAACATCGGCTCGTGTGGTGTAGCCAGGTCCATCATAGTGGGTTTTCATCCCGCCGACCCGGGTTCGAATCCCGGCACGAGCACCAAAGATGAACATCGTTCAAAACCACCAAGAAGTTTATACCGTCCATATATATGGGAAACCTATCATGAGCGGTTTTCAGATGCTTGGAGTCATGCAAGTCAAAATCTCAACAGAACTTGGCGCGGAGAATTCTATTCCGGGTGTTAAATTACTGGATTTATTTCATTCGGTCGAATTTCTCAAGGAATTCAAATATGATAACAACCATCCAATCTATCTTTTGAAATGTGGATTGAAATCGTTAAAAGAGTTTCAAGATTTTTCAAAAAATGAATCTCTTGAGGTTCTCAAAATCTATGAGTTCAATGATGCATCTGCTATTTTCTCAGCCATAATGACTGGTCCAATTCCTCAAATCATGTCAATGTTTGATGAGGTTTGGCCAACCTCGCCTACGATGCTCAATTCTGATGAACTTATACTTACACTGCAAGGTAGTTCCGAGGGCTTGATGAAAGCTCGCAAACAACTTATCGAATTGTTGGGAGATACCTTCAAGATCAGTGTAAACAATAATTTTCAGGGCCAGTGGGATACGGCTCCAGGGCTTCCCCGAAGGCGAAAAGAGGTTCTTGAAACCGCTATCGAGATGGGCTACTACAATGCACCTCGTAAATGTCGCCAAAGAGATATCGCAGATGCAATTGGACTCAAGCAAGGTACCGTTGCAGAGCATCTACAAATCGCCGAGTCGTTGATCATCAATGCTTGGTTCAATCAAGGTAGACTCTAAGGCATGAAACTGATGTTGTAGAAGTTCATTCTTCTTGAGCAGAAGTAGGGGTATTTGTCCGCATGAACCACCATACAATGGCCCCAAGAGTGAGGATAAGGATAATTCCCATCAATAATTCCCGATCGAGAATCCATTCGACCGCTCTCATTGCAGACTCCCCATACATGAGTATGAAAAGTGCTTCAAGTCCAAACCGAAGACCTCTACCAACTATTCCAGCAAGGATAAATGGTCTCAATTTCATGTCACTTGCTCCCGCTATCCACCCAAAGACCTTGTAGGGTAACGGGGAAACTGCAGCTATGAAAATACCAAGCGTTCCATACCTTTCAAACAGTTTCTCGAGTTGTTGACGATGATGAGGCTTACCGAATTTGTCGATTAATTTCGTACCGTATTTTTTTCCCAGTGCGTGGCCAATTATCGCTCCAAGCACAGATGAAAGCGTAACTACCAACCAGAGCCAAATCAGTAAGCCTTCATTGTCTCTTGCATCATAAGCCATCGGTAAAAACAGTACATCAGGTGGAATTGGTTGGATTATCGCTTCTGTGAACGAGAGGAGAGCTAAGGCTAATGGTCCAAACGATTCGAAGAAGTCGAGTATGACCTCTTCGCCAATCATAGTTCTTGGTGTGGATGTTGCTTCTTGAGTATATGGGTCATCGGTGCCTTCTTTACATCGATTCCCCAGCAAAATACAATGCGCGTCCTCGACACTGCTGCCTTACTTCATTGGCCTGTTGAACGTTGTCGCGGTGGAATCGTTGCAATTTCTCAGCAAGATGAGTTGCTAAGGGTTGATGAACAACGTTCATTGTTGATGGAATCAGCATCACTTGATTGGCAGGTGCCGCTTGAAACCGCTCTACAACAAGCGAGGAAAATAGCATCTGAAACTGGAGATTTACCTCGGCTATCGCCAGTAGATCTAGACGTTCTGGCCTTAGCAATTGATCTCAATCTGCCCTTGGTTACCGATGATTATCGAATGAAAAATGTAGCTCGTAAAGCGGGAATTCCAGTCGAAGGTGTTCTTACATCAGGTGGAAAGAAACAATGGAAATGGATTCTACGTTGCATTGGATGCAGAGCAGAGGGAGATGTACCTCCAAATGCAAAACAGTCGAAGAAAGACGATGTCCAACTTTGTGATCGATGTGGGTCACCAATGAAATTGAAAAAAGGCTAATCACTCTTCATCATTGAGAGACTCAAGAGCATTGATTTTTTTCTCTAATTCATCAACAGACATTCCTTCGGGGTCAATTCCAACCGCTTTCGCTCTGTCCATGAGGACTTGGTCTGGTGTTTTCCCACCAGCTTCTAAATCAGCGATTGTTGCAGCAGTTGTAGCTTCTGAAAGACCTTTGTTGAATTCACCCTTTGAACGCCCGAGAGCATTTGCCATTTTGGGTAGCCTCTCAGCACCAAACAGAATGAAGAAGATGGCCAAAAGAATGACGATTTCGAGTGGTCCTGGACTAAATGCCATTGTATTCCCTATCCAGTCCTGTAGGTTCTTGCTTTCAAGGGTTACCATCGCTTAGGGGCGAATTAGAACATTCAGCCACCTGATACGGGAGGGAGGAGGGCGACTTCATCTCCTTGTTGTGGATGGATATCTAAAGGGCACCTCTCCCCGTTTAAGGCCACAGCAAGGCCTTGACCGATCCAGTGTTGCATATCGAGAGCATGGACGATATCTTCGATACTCATTCCTTGAGTCCACTCGATTTTTGAATTTCTTGAACCAATGGCTTCTGCGATTGGACCAAACGCCAACACACGTACATACCCTGCAACTTCGGTCATGCAAAGGGATTCATGCGGTAGTTTATCAATACGCAGCCGTAAGGTTTTGCATGGCGTTAGCACTCAAGGCGGAAAGCTTGTGGAAACTCTATGAATCGGGAGAATCCGTCATTAAAGCAGTTGAGGATGTATCTCTCGAGGTTGAACAAGGAACAATGGTTGCTATTATGGGGCCTTCTGGGTGTGGGAAAACTACCCTGCTCAACGTTCTTTCTGGAATCGATGAACCCACATCAGGTTCGGTTGCGATCAACGGCCAGAATTTGTACGGGTCCAATGATGACGTCCGAACCCGTGTCCGAGGCTCAAATATGGGCTTCATTTTCCAAGAATTCAATCTCCTACCTGTCATGACTGCACTGGAGAATGTCGAACTACCTCTTCTCTTGCAGGGTAAAACATCCATCGATGCAAGAGATGAGGCCTCAAAAGCGCTAACTGCAGTGGGGTTAGGGGATAGATTACATCATCGTCCGGCTGAATTGTCAGGAGGGCAACAGCAACGGGTTGCAGTAGCAAGAGCAGTTGTTCATCGTCCTGCCATTGTGCTCTGTGACGAACCTACGGGGAATCTCGATACTGAAACCTCTGAATCAATCATCAGATTGTTACGGACATTATGCAAAGTTGGGAATACAACGTTTCTCATTGTAACTCACGATCATTCAATTGCGGAACAATGTGACCGTGTTCTTCAGATGGCTGATGGGAAATTTCTTCAAGCATCTGAGGAGGAATGAATTTGATCGCCTTGCTGCTTTTGTGTTTCGTCATATCACTCTTGGCGACCATAGCAGCAATTGGCCTTCGTCATGATTGTTCTATCAAAAGTAGAGCCCTAATCATCGTCATCCCTCTCCTTGATGCAATCTTATCGCATATCGCCCTTGAGTGGTTTGGTCTTGGACCTGTAACAGTCTTTGTTGGAAGCGCTATGTTTGGGATACTAAGTCTCTTAGGGGTACAAGCCTTACTCAGCCCCAGAAGGTTGTTGGTGTTCAAACTCGCATGGCAGCAACTACGTCGACGGCAACGTCAAGCTGCTCTTCTCATGGCAGGTTTGATGATCGGTTCTGCGATAATTAGTTCCTCACTGATTGTTGGTGATTCTTTAGACGAGACAGTGCGAAAGGAAATTGAAGCCGCATGGGGCTCTACGGATATTGTGATTTCAGGATATGATTCAACCATCGGACAGGTCGTAGAAATTCCTTCATCGATTGTTGACGAGTTACGTATTCAAGACGTAGATGCAGTTGACACAATCCAAGCGGGTAGGATTGTTTCCGCATCCGTTGAAACAAACGAAGGTATTGCGGAACCGAATGTTCCTTGGTTTGCCCTAGAGCATCAAGAAGATGCTCTCATCGGTTCCTCATCAAACGGTTTGACATGGTTTGAACTAGAGGAAGCAAGTCGGTTTTCAAACCGATCAATTGTTGTAATTAATCGAGCACTTGCTGATGAATTAGATGTTACTAAAGGTGATGAAATCGAACTGGGTTGGTTTGTTCGATCTGAGAATGGTATCGAACGTGTGGAGGAATCATTCTTCGTTCATCAAGTCGTTCCCATGGCGAATCAAGGACAACTCGCTGGAACAACAGCGCCTGCTTTATTCACGGATCTAGAAACAGCACAGACATTGCAACAAGCAGGTCAAAATGTGACAACAATTCGATTAGCAACGAAAGGTATTGAACAAACTCAAGATGGCTATTCAACACTGATTAAAGAATTAGAATTAGCGCTAAATCAAACAATTGACGGAGAAGATTCAGGCCTCCAATTCCTTACTGATGATGGAAGTGATTCCTTCACGATTACCTCTTCACAGGGATTGGGCAGAATACAGGCATCTCTGGTTCGTTCGATTAAGGAGAATCAGAGTGAATTGATGGAAGATTCGTCCCTTCTCGAAGTGTTGCAAGTGCCATTGATTAGCCTCGAAGTAAACGGTTCGGAATTACTCAATCTCGCTGATGGGGATGTGAATCAAATCATTGGTGAAGAAAATGCAGTTTGGCATTGGGGTTCTGGTGGCATAGGATATGAACGAAATGATAACCAATCTTGGGTTTGGCGAGTCCCATCTGGTTCAATCATTACCGATGTAAGTATCGATAACGAGTACGGTTTTGCTGCATATGATAAGGGCATTATTCTTGGAAATAGTTCAGACGAGGATTCTACAATTCGATTGTTAAAAGACAAGGATATTGCGGCTGTAGAGGTCAATGAAGGAGTATGGTTTGCTCTTGAAGAAGGTCAAAATCGGACATTGTGGTTCGGAGATATTGCAAATGATTCAGAAAAACCACTTTCACTGAATATTAGTGCACCGTCAACGGTTTTGGGTTGGGATCTTGAGTACCATTCACAAGAACTCTTCTTGAAAGTTGAAGGGCTTCTTTCAGTTGATTATTACAAACGTTCATGGAGTGGAGATGAATCCAATTTCATCGAAATTTCTGAATCGGAATGGCCAGTTTCATCATTGAATCCACCAACTGTCTGCTCCTCAGGGAAAGGCACTGTTGTAAATATTCTAGAAGCATGGTGCATAGAATCACCTGGAATTATCGTACGTTCAGTTTTGGATGGTTCCGTTCAATCCATCCGTCTTCCTATTCTTTCGGATGCAGGCGGATTTGGAACCCTTCCTCAGATGTTCTTCGCCATTGAAGGGGACGTTGATTCGTTGAATGTGGCCAAGAGCGAGTTGATGATAGGTAACCGTCTTCAATCCATTTCGAATGTCGCTAACGGTACAGTTAACGCCTCTGGTCTCTTTCAATTCGCCTTTGGTTCTGATGATTCACAACTTCTCTCCATCAACGGTTCCTTCACAGAGAGCGATGAACTTTCACAATTGTCTGAACTCGAAACCGTCGTTCTTGGCCTCATCAATATCGATGATGGAGAGACTCTCGCTGCCGCAGAAGATGACGAACGTTCGATGCTGGTTTTTGCTTCAGTAACAGTTCAGGAACAAGTTGCCATCAAGAATCATCTCAATCAACTCGTTGGATTTGAAGAAATGTCTCTTACGATTCAAACAGTGAAACTCGATGCTATGGAACAAGCGGAAGCATCTTCAGGAGTCTTATCAGCAATGTTCCTCGTGTTTGGCTCATTCACAATAGCGGCAGGTGTACTTCTTGTCGTTACCATTGTGATGATGTTGGTCGATGTTCGACAGAAAGAGTATGCTACAGTAAGAGCACTTGGATTTACACGAGCTGATTTACGTTATATGACCATGATCGAAGGTTCAATCGCAGCCTTCCTTGGTTGTGGTGTCGGCTCATTGCTCGGCATGGGGCTTGCATGGTTTATCGGAATTGGCTTTTCGAGTGTTTTTGCCAATGCGGGCACGGATGTGTTTACGTTCCATGTGGATTCATCATCTCTCGCTTCAGGCTGGTTCTGGGGATTCCATCTATCGATTATCACATTGTTCCTTTCAGCACTTTGGTCTTCTCGCCTGATTATTGTTCATGCCTTGAAGAGTGTTCCTCAGAGAATTCCAAAGCATGTGCCATGGGCGATTTACATCTTCTTGGTACTCATGGCAGGAGGGGCTTTGGGAAGTTTCGGACTGTTCTTTATTGGAGGGCAAGGGCTTGCTCATTCGATGTGGATCCTCTTTGGATGCTGTACGATTTTATTCACCATGCCAGTTTTGTTTTGGGTGATTCCAGTTCTTCGAGCACGAAGAAAAATGGATGGTATTTTGCCAGTGTTTAGAGAAGCACCTCGAAGAACAATCGGATGGAGCGGTGTTGCATTATTGGTGTGGACAGGATTGCCTTCACCGCTCGATCCTGTTCGCTCCGACCTCGTTCCAAATGAATTATCCTTCATACTCATAGGTTTAGTGCAAGTGTTTGCGGGTGTATTTGTTTTAGCAGCACTTGCTCCAATTATGATACGTGGATTGCTGCGTTTGCCTAAACTTTCCAGTGGACCAGTCCTTCCAGTCGCTCTATCTTACCCACTGCAAAAGCCTCTTCGAACTGCGGTAGTCATGGGGATGTTTTCCATAACTGTATTTTCTGTTGTTGTTCTCAGTGGCTATACGCTCCAATTTGATAATTATTCCAGTACGTTTGTAGAAGAATCTGAAGGTGAATTTGAGTTGATGCTCTCATCATCAAGATCTCGTCCTTTGCAACTTGAAGGCCCTATGGAAGAATGGGGTTTGGAGAATTCAAATATCGAACAAATTGATGCGGTAGGAAGGGTGTATAGGGCTCAAGCATTTTTAGAAAATGAGCAAGAAACTCGTTCTCCGTACATATTACGAGGTGTTGATGAGGGCTTCGTCAATCACGGTGGCATTCCACTCCATATCTGGGACGACGCACTTGGTGATAGCTCTGAAGAAGCATGGATTTCAATGCATCAAAGAACAGACATCGTTTTCGTTGATGCTTCATTTGGTCTTGAGTCCTCTCTTGATGGGGCCTCGATTGGAATCTTCCCAGTCAAGGTCGGCGAAAACATCACAATTATCGATTCGAAACAACCAAGCCATCGCCGTATCGTAACCGTTGGTGGTATTCTCGAACAGTCCTCGTATCTGTTTTCAGCAGGTGTTTGGATGTCTTCTGAGCCAGTCATTGAGCAATATGATGGTGATCTTACCCGCGTCTATGTTTCTGTGTCACCTGGAAGCACTGCGAGTTCATCATTTGATGACGAAGGCGTTTCCTATTATGAGGCAGCGGGAAAATCAAAAGGTGAAAGAGAAGCAGCTGCAGAACTCAGTCAACAGTTGAGTTTAGATTTGGAAAAAGAGGGGGTCCAAGTATCACTTATTGCAGAAGAAGTAGCGTTAATCCAATCTCTTGTTCTGTCTATTCTTGCTCTTTTTGAAGGATATTTATCAATTGGATTGGTGATCGGAATCGCTGGAATCGGAGTCGTCACCTACAGGTCAGTCTCAGAAAGAAGGAAGCACATTGGAATGTTGCGGGCTATAGGGTACACTCAAGGTATGGTCATGAGGATACACGTTGTGGAAGTCACATGGGTCTCCTTGTTAGGAATACTCAATGGGATCATCGTTGGTTTACTCTTCCATATAGGATTGCACTCAGCTGTTTGGGAAAAAGAGGGGGCATCGCTTGTATTACCATGGACAACCGCGGTTGTTATGTTCCTTGGGGGCTGGATTCTTGTTTTCTTGGCTACTCTCTTACCGGTGCGAGCAGCATCGAAAATCCCTCCATCAGAAGCATTACGCTCAACATCTTAATTTCATAAAGACTGGACTGAGCCACAATTAAGGTACCTGGGTTGCGGTTTATTTTAATAAAAATCTTCAATAAATATCACACCCATAGTATATATACGGCATTTATCGTAGGGCGAGTTACCGCCCCATTGGAGGATATGACATGAGAAAAATTACCCCTGTAATGCTTGTGCTTTTGTTGGTTGCTAGCCTAATGGCAAACATCGACATCGCACAACTAGAAACAAACGAAGTAGTAGAGGACTCAGGAGCACGTTCAGGTGCTGACGCAGAACTCGTTGCAATTACTTCACCGAAAGAAACCGTTTGCGAACCAACATGCCGCAATGAACTCTTCGTAGGTCAAGATACGACCTTCGAAGTATTCATTCAAAATTCTGGTGACACTGCAATCACTGAACTTGGCTACAAAGCACAAGTTTGGAATGCTGATGGAAACGGAAACCCGTTAAACATCGCAAAGTCCAGCACAGGAGCAGATCTTGAATGGGATAATCCTGACGTTATCTGCGATGATACAACTGTCTGCGATGACCAATCCCTTGCATCTGGCGATGTCTTCAAGGGAGGCAAGACTATGATTCAATACGGAGGTGGCGATGCTACATGGACTCCTACTGCTGGTATCTATGTCGTTCAAATCGAAGTCTACTCCGACCAAGATGTTGAGGCTACAAACGATGTCCAACAAGTGTATGTCGAAGTACGTGATTACCTTGACATTGATGTTGACATCTCTTGGGATGACGGCTCAACCGTTGCAACAGGTGGAGGTTCCAAGGCATTTACAATTACTGTAGAACTTAACGGATCTTCAGATTTCATCACACACAACTTGACTATGGATATCGACATAACCGGTACCATTGATTCTGCTTCTGGTGATGATGTTGGTGATTTGAGGGCTGCTACATTAGGATCCCTTGTTCACTCTGTCAACGTCGGGACAGATCAACTCGTCATGGTTTACCAAAACGAAACTGACCCTGCAGATAATCGAACTGAAGTCCGTACCGTTATGTCGAGCAACATTAACAATGGCATCTGGCAATACCAAGGATCAATCCTGCCTGATACCAGCGGCGCAGATTCAGCATATTCAGTCGATGTTCAACTCGGCGGATACTCTCTTTATGGACAATTCGAATCATGTCAGGAAGTTGTCGTACAGAATGAAACTGATGCAGAAGGGAACGACGTTTCCACAACCGTTACTAACAGTCACTTTTGTGAAGAATCCTTCCTCCGAGACGATATCACAAACAACAATGCTGATGAGATTACAGGGGCTATCCAAACCTTCCATGACATCCGTATCTCGATGCTAACTGTCAACCAAGGATACAACTCTGATGGAACAGGAATCCCAACATATACCGTTGGTTCCGGTGAACCAGGTGATCTTTCAGTTGGCACATCCTATGTTGATGTGTCTGTCGAACACCGTGGTTCTGAACCAACTGAATTGTACGATTGGAACGTAACCTTCACAATCACAAATCTCGACACCAATGAAGTCATTACTGAAGAGGTAAACGAATGTGTTGAAGGTGTTGAACCTTCATACAACCACGCTATGCTTGGAACTGGTCCAATGGCCTTCACCCAAGGTCATGCTTGTACAATGGTGGAATTCGATGTTGGAACATACACAATCGAAGCCAACCTTGAACTCGAAGGTAAGACTGACGATCAGAAACTTTCGAACAACTTAGTAACTATGGAGAAAGAAGTTCGAAACAACCTCCCAGTTGTTTCTTCCCTTGACCTTGTTACACAAGGCGACCTCATGCTCGGTATGGAAAACATGCTTGAGTTCGAAGTCTCAGTCTTCGACGCAGATGACGTAACAGGCGAAGGATTAACGTACACATGGGTTGGTGGTGCAGCAAGTACCCCTCTCGCAGGATGTGGAGGTCAAGGCGGTGTTGGACGAACATGTTCAACCCCAGTCATCCAAGAATTCGTTACAACCTTCCCAGTGAAGGTAACTGTTACCGACGCTCACGGTGGATCGGTTACAGAAGAGATTATTATCGAAATCTGGAACGATGCAGTCGCATCTGACACAACCACTGCTGGAGTAACCATGGATTACTCAATCACCTACTTCAGTAAGGCAGCTTTCACAATCGATGTCGAAGATGGTGACACAACCTCTTGTCAAGGAATTACTCTTCCTGACTCATCTGGTGGAGAATTGTCTGGTGTTTACACGCCAGTTGCAGTTATTGACTACACTCCTGTGACAACCTATGCTGCAAATGACGTTCTTGCTCAGAGCATGGGCATGGTCTTTGATTCCAGCCTTGGAGCATCGTCTCTCTGGTTTACAACAAACTGTAACAGCGCTACATTGACTCAACTCTTAGCAGATGGCGCAACCAACAGCGAAGATGATTCGACCAAATCCGTTCTCTCTGCAGTCCTTTCAGGACCAGTATTGCCAGCGGGACAATTCTTGCTCATTGATGCTCCTTTGCAATCAAAGGACGCACCAAGTGCATCGATCAGTGGATTCAGTGCTAACGCAGAATACAACGGTGGAATCTCAATGAACTGGGGTACAACTGGTACAATGCTCTCCGATGAGAAGTTCTCAATCAGTGTCTCAAACGATGCAGATTCAGATGTCTTTGAAATCGATTTGGCCTCTGACCAATTCATGTACACTTACAGTGACACAACACACGGCGTATCCTACACCATGGACATCGCAGTTTGTAACAATGATGGCCTATGTAGCACTCCTGTTGGAACTGCGACCGTCGTTGCTGACAAAGAAGTAGATGGTGGAGCCGCAGCAACTGGGGTTACCGTTACTGAAGCTGGTGACAAGTGGACACTCTCTTGGGAAACCACTGGAGATCTAGCAGATGTTGCAGTATGGCACGTTTGCTCTCAGAACCGTGAATCGTTCACTGCTGCAGAGATGCCATCAAACTGTGTGCCTACAGCAGACGCTGAAACGCTCACAGCAGATGTGATGATGGGAACAAGCCCTGGTCAATACACAGTTTACTTTGTTGTCGTGCCAGTTGATGCTCTTGGAAACAAAGCATACGCAGCTTCGAACTCAGAATCTGGTGCTGATGCATCTTACTTCAAGGAGAATGCCGGTGGTACCACCGACACAAACTCTACAGATGGAGATGACAAAGAAAGTGGAGAACTCCCAGGCTGGACCTGGGGTGCAATCGGCGGCGTTGTCGTCGTAGCATTCATCGCTGGAGCTTTCATCCTCTCACGAGGCGGAAACGAAGGCGAAGACAAAGACTGGGATTACTGAGGCAACTCACTGTAATCCACCGTCGTAATCTGTGCACAAGTTGTGTGCAGAAGCCGCCGGGGAGGGCGTTCTGGCGCCCTCTCCGGCCTTTTTTTATTTTGATACCTGAGATTGTTAGAA
>CEUB01051549.1_pt1 | contig 12251 bp, 12 predicted proteins | sample 356491 | NCBI WGS metagenome assembly CEUB01 (sample SAMEA2623370, study PRJEB7988) | marine metagenome | isolation source: saline water (ENVO:00002010), including | reverse complement strand
ATAGTACTGGGATGCCTGTACCAGCAGTATGGGATGTGGACCTAGATAACGGCCGAATAATAATGGAAAAAATGCAAGGAAGGCCTCTAATCGAGGTGTTAAGAGATGAGGAATCGAAACCAGATTTTATCAAATCAGCCCTCGAAAATTCAGGGAAAGCAGTTAGAATGCTGCACAGAATGGCAATTACCCATGGCGATTTATCGACAAATAATATTTTGATCGATGATAAAGCGAATGCCTATCTAATCGATTTTGGCCTGTCTGCTGTGGAATATGAAGTTGAAAGGTTTGGTATTGACTTACACGTAATGGATGAAATACTAGGTGCATCTCATCCAAATATTGACAATGGAATTGATAATTTTATCAATGGATATTTACAATGTGATGGCAATCAAGGACCGTTACAGGAACTTTCAGGAGGTACACCACCAACAGCAACAGAAGTATTGAAGCGTTTAGATGATGTACGCTCAAGGGTTAGATATCACGGTTGATTCAACCTACTAACAAACGCATTTCTTCTACGCTTCTTAGTTCAGAAAGATAAATCTGTTCAATAGCATCTCGAAGGTCTTCTTCAGCACTGTCTTCGATTAACTCAATAAGTTCTGCATAAACTTCTGCAGCTTTTATTTCAGTTTCCAGTGAATAATTTAACATTTCCAAGTAGTCATTAGTGTGAGTTATTGGGTGCGAGTTTCTTTCTGTCACCGGTATCCCGCCAAGCTGTACAATTGCCTTTCTGACTATATCTGCGTGTTGGATAGATTCAGTCATCTCTGTGTTAAACATCGGAGACAATTGTAATCTGTGTATTCCTTTGATGTTTGCCGCATAATGCGCATACATGTTACTTGCTCTTAGTTCCCAACTCAGGGCGATATTCATCTTATCTATCAGGTCACTCATTGTCTCAACTCTTTAGGGTGCACTAAACTTTTTTACGCTTCCGTACACTGTTATTCCTGTGATTCAGCATTATTAAACTAATGTAGTGATTTTAGATATTTTCCAATCGTTCGCCAATTTCCCATCCTAGAAATGCTCCGATTATGCAGACTGAAAAAGTTAGCATGATGTATGCCAAAGCGGTAAAATGTTCGTCAGTTTTAATCAATTTCATAGTTTCTACTGAAAATGTTGACATTGTGGTGAATGCTCCAAGTAATCCTGTGCTAAAAAATAACATTAACTCCTCCGATGAACCTCGGTTTATGGCATAGACTGTAATCGCCCCAAGTAATACAGAACCGAGTGCATTAACAATAAATGTCGACCATGGGAAGTCTGTAGAATCAAGTAACTGTCCAACGGCAAAACGTAAAGTGGCTCCAATAGCGCCGCCAAGAGATACAATTGCAATATGTTGAAGCATGATTTTTCCAACATCGTTGTGATGTTAAATTATCCGCAGAAATCCGTTTAAATTTGGTGTTTAACCGATAGACATGATAACTCGGTGCTTGTGCCCTTACTATGAGCAATGTTGTTTGGTTTTTGACTAGTAATCAAGGTAAGTTAGTGGAGGCTGAACGTCATTTGAGTGAAATAGGTTACTCTGTGAAGCAATTAATCGTTGATTCAGAGTTAATTTATGAACCTCAGGCTGATGATTTAATTACCGTCGCAAAATCTAAAATCAGTCAAGCATTAAATGTAATTCCAGATGATTTTAATGATGGGGATATGATACTTGTAGAAGATGCAGGATTATTTGTTGATGCACTTCATGGCTTTCCGGGGGTTTACTCATCCTTTGTTCATTCAAGTATTGGTAATGCTGGAATACTAAGATTACTTTCTCATCTAAATTCAGCTGACCCTGTCTCATCGGCCAATTTACGCTCAGCCCACTTCAAGGCAGTTGCTGCCTTGTGGAAAAATGGTGAAATTATTCTTGGCGAGGGAATTTGTCCTGGTCATATCTCATTAGAGGCAATGGAAGGTAGTGGATTTGGTTATGATCCAATTTTTATTCCCTATGACTTAGACGCAGAGTTAAACCCGTTAACTCCAGGAGATTATGGAGAATTTAGTACTCATGGCAAAACCTTCGGTGGAGTTGACCCTGAAATAAAGCAAAAGTTTAGTCATAGAACCAAGGCTTTAATCGACTTATTCAACCAATTGCCATCAGCATCATAAATTAGAAGTGATTGGAATGGGACGAGGGACATGGGATTTCTACGGACAATGTGCGGGCTTGTTGCCCTCAGTGCAGGTTTGTTTTATCTAACATCAGCCTCGAGTTTATCAGATGATGGTAAATGGATTTTAATTGGTCTCACCTTCGTATCAGCTAGTTCTTGGGTACTCATTGGAGGCAGGCCAGAGAGTGTAAAAAATTATAATTTAGTTGCTCAAGATAATACTGAAGATCAAGTTCTAGGTGAGGATTTAGATGATGAAGAATCAATTGAAACTGACATACCACAGCCTGTCAAACAAGAAGAGAGTTTGGATGGAGTTTCGTTGAAAGAACGAAAGTTAGCCAAAATAAAAGCCGCAGAAGTTGAAGCAGAGGTTGTTGAGCAAGTTGGTGAAGAAATTGATGAAGTTCAAGTCACTGTGGAAAATATACATCAAGCCGATGAGTATGTCGTTGAAGTTAGCCCAGAGTCAGTTGAAGATGCAGATATCGAACTGACGGTTTCAAATCGTCGAGTACAACATCAAGTGATTAGAGAACGTATAGAGAAGCGAAGAAGAAATCAACTTGCTGAAATCCGTGCATCTACCGTAAAAATGTGGGAACAACACAATGAGGGAGAGGATCTCGTTGGGTTATTACAAAACCCAGACCACGGACAAAAAATCTTGGAAGAACCGCTCAAGCCACAGGCCGGGCATGTCTACGGGGCGACATTTATCAGATTGGACGAAACCAGTATTTTGAAATTGAGAACACCATTAGATTCTGGGTTTGAAGAGGTAGAAAAGAAAGTAAAACTACCTGAATTACCAGGTCTTGCTGGAATGCCCTTGCCTCCATTACCAGACGGTTCCATGCCATTACCGCCGTTGCCTAATCCCAATGCTAGTGATGCCTTGGCAGCACTAAAATTGCAAATGGATGAGGATTGAGATAATGGTTGAAAACCATTCTAGGGTCGTTGATAATCACCTAAAAATGGCTCTGCTTGGATTTAGCCTTGCTGCAATAGCGCCGACAATTTCTGTAGTAACAGGTTTTGTTTATCAAGCGGGATTGTTAGCAATAATCGTATTTTTTGCCACCAAAGTTTGGATGTTTGGGTTACCAGCATTTTGGTATTTAGTTGTAGAGAAACAACCCGTTTCATATTCAAATGCCAATTTGGGTGGTTGGAAAATATCTGCGCTGCTGGGTTTTTTGATGTGTGTAGTAATATATGTTGCTTATTTTCTGCTTGGTGACAAATTATTGAGTTCAGATGACCTTAAATCGATTCTAGAGCCAGTAGGATTAACCAACAAAAAGATTTTTTTTATCGCAGTAATTTATTGGATATTTGTCAATTCAGTCCTTGAAGAATATCTTTTTAGGTGGTTTTTGACAACAAAATTAGAACAAATTTTTGGTGGTTATTGGCTGCCAATAATCCTCTCTGCGCTAATTTTTACAATTCACCATACTATCGCATTATCATATTTCATCAGCCCATTAGGCAATTTCTTATGTTCACTCGGATTATTCATTGGCGGAATAATCTTTTCTTGGCTTTACATGACAAGTAGGAGCATTTGGATTCCATGGCTTGCTCACGCAATGTGCGATGTAGCAGTATTTTCAATTGCTTGGCATTTAGTAATTGGTTTTTAAGTCAACTATCGCGCCAATTTGGCTTATTCCTTGACATAAATGCATTGACACCTTCGACCTTATCATTGCTATCAAATAACTTGGCAAATTCGTCAGCTTCTATTGCTATACCTTCATCAAGTGAATGATTTAGAGAAGCCCTGATCGTTCTTTTGGCTGCTCTGGCAATAAATACCGATTTACTAGCAATAATATTGGCCATATTCATCGTAATATCATACAATTCTTCGTTGGCACAGACTTGGTTGACCAGTCCAATCTTTTCTGCTTGTTCAGCATCAATCATTTCTCCAGTAAGAATCAACTCCAGAGTTTTTCCATAGCCAATTAATTTACTCAACCTTTGTGTTGCTCCATATCCTGGAATTAATCCTAAATTTATCTCAGGGGTGCCAAATTTAGACCGCTTTGAGGCGATTCTAATGTCACATGAACATGCAACTTCACTGCCACCACCTAAAGCAAATCCGTCAATCATAGCAATAGTTGGTTTGGTCAAATTCCATATTGCCTCAACCGCATTATCGGTAAATTTTATTTTGGCAGCCTTACTGTCCATATCAACAAATTCAGAAATATCCGCACCTGCAACAAACGCATTTGGTTTAGGCCGCTTACCTTCAACGGGAGGAAGTGGTTTTGCTCCAGTAAGTACAATACATCTAATTTGGCTATCTGCTTCAGCCCAGGCACAGAATTTTTTCAGCGCCTCCATCACTTCAGAGTTTAGTGCATTCAATTTATTTGGCCGATTTATAGTTGCCAATGCGATAAATCCGTCAATTTCCTCGTCATTTACTGCTACCTTTTCAATTGATAACACATCGGATATAGGGGCGTCCATATCCTTGCCAGAGTAATCACCTTGAAGATTTATTCGATTAGAGTTTAATCAAATATTACATAGAATAGGACATTCTCCAGAGATTATGAGTGAAACAGCTCCGTTGGTAAAAGCAGTAGATATGGCCAAGAAATATGGCGACTTTATTGCTCTTCATCCGTTGAATGTAGAAGTTCACTCAGGGGAATTTTTTGGTGTTTTCGGGCCCAACGGTGCAGGCAAGTCGACTTTCATAAAATTGCTAACAGGACAATTGAAGCCAAGTAAAGGTGAAATCGAGGTTTTGGGGATTAATGCTATTAAAAATCCACAAAAAGTGAAAGCGAATATTGGTATTGTTCCCGAATCAGAATCACCTCCGTCCTATCTTACACCAGTAGAATTTTTGCAGTTCGTTGCTAAACTTCGAGATCTAAATGAGGTAGATGAAAAGGTAGAATATTGGATGGAGTGGTTTGGGCTTGAAGATAAGCGCAACACTATGTGTAAAGATTTATCCAAAGGACAGCGACAAAAAGTTATGCTAGCATCTGCCTTTATCCACAAACCGAAATTGCTATTCTTAGATGAGCCATTTGCTAATTTGGACCCTATTTATCAGCGTAAATGCCGTGAGTGGTTATTGTCTCACGTGAAACAAGGTGGGACCATATTTTTGTGCTCGCACGTACTTGAAATGGCGGAGCGAATGTGCAACAGAATGGCGATAATTAACGATGGAAAGGTTTTGGCTGCAGGTACTGTTAGGGGGTTAAAACAAAATGTCGAAGAAACACTTGAAGATGTATTCATTCGATTAGTGGGTCGTTCTATTGGTGATGTCGAAAACTTAGCAACTGACAATGAATCTGAAGAGGAATAATAATGTCAGGTGCATCTATTTCTTCAACAAATTGGAGTGATGCAAGAGATGTCGGTTTTTCAGAGGAGAATTTGGGAACTACCTCTGCCGGTCAAAGATTAATAACTCCGCTTAGAGGAGTGTCAGCTTTTTTGGCCACATTCAAAGTGATGTACAAAGAAGAGTTTCGTAAAAATGTAGAATTCGCTAAGGCTAGGCAAATGGTACTTTTTCCGTTATTACTCGCATTAGTTACCATGGTGTCCACCATAGGGCTGCAATTTTTAGTCGGTGATTCTGCTGCACAGACTACTGAAACTAGTGCTAACAGTTTTACTTGGCAGGAGTTACGATTCGGCCTTCACTTGCCATTATTGATGTTCAGCCTCGGAATGGGAACCTTTGCTTTCATGGGCAGAGATGCTTTAGTGAGAAGGACGGCATCAAAGAATCACTTATTAGCCTCCCCTGCTTTACAACCACTCCCTAATTCAATGGCTCATTTTGCTTATTTTGTCAAAGACCTGGTGTTCTATGTTATGTTGATTTTATCACCGATTATCATAGGTATGGGGCTGGGTAAGGGTTTAGATACCTTATTTGGTATCACAACTCCACTGGAATACTCCAGTTTGCCATGGACATGGTTTGCGATGGTAGTTACCCTAGCTCAAGGTTTAGCAATCTCATTTCTGGCATCAGCATTGTGGATGAGAGGTAGACCGTTCACCATCTTTGGCCCAATTTCAGTAATCCTATTTGGAATAATTGTTGGAGTGGGGGCTATTGATATTGAATTTATTCTTCTAGGATTAAAAATCCAAACCGAAAAGAATGTTATAACAGGCCTGCTTGGATTCATTTTGTGCATAGGTTTGGGTTATTTTTCATCAATGTTAATAATTGATGATTTTGATGTTAGTGTCGTAGAAAAAGGAGATTTGTTCAGACCAATGTACGGGAAACTTTCTTTTTTGGGGCGGGGCGAAATAAGAATAATAGTTGCCAAGGAGTTTGTTGATTTATTCCGCTCAGGTTCAATCAAAAAGATGGTTGTGTCTTATACAATACCGCTTGCAGTTTTACTCGGGATGGCATGGCTAATCGATTTCGCTGAGGCGCCAATCCCCATCAACTTGTTATCATATGCACCGTTTTTGGGTTTCTTTGGGTTTAATTTCTATTCATGGTTGACGATCCTTGATTCACCAGAATTCATGAATAGTCTGCCGGTTAGAGTACCGCAATTAATTCGTGCTAAGGTTCTGGTATACTTCATAATCACTTCTTGGATTTCACTGATATTCATTATCTTGATGGCGTGGCGCCTAGATGAGTGGGCATCACTACCAACAAGTATAGTTGTGATGTTTGCCAACTCCATTTACATTGTAGCACTAACAGCCTTTTTGATGGGTTTAAGGCCTAATAAAGCCATATTTGATGCTTCAATTATGATTTGGTTTTGGATAGGGACTGTGTTGCCTTTACTCGGCTTATTCTTGTTGTCATTTACCCAAGGTGATGTTTCTCTGTACGGTAACTGGTGGGAGCGAGCCTCTCAAGACGGTCTAGCTGCTACTGCTTCAATGTACGATGAAGGAATGGTCAGGCAGGGATATGTTGGAATGCTGTCAATCTCGGCATTTTTGTTATTTGCTTCAGCAGTCCTCTGGAAATTAATGGATAGACGCTGGGGGGCGGCGGAATTCAATAACTAATTCCTGCAGTTTGAATAACAGGTACTTTCATCAAGTGCCAACAATACCAACAGCCATGGGAAAAGTCGTTGCTGTTTGCGGGATGCCAGGTTCTGGTAAAGGCGAATTTGCTCAGATTATCGCTAAGCAAGGCATACCAGTTAGGTCGATGGGTGACATGGTTAGGGCGGAGGTTGCTTCACGGAATCTTGAGCCAAGCCCAACTATTTTTGGTGAAGTTGCCGCGGATTTAAGGGCTAATCATGGCGAAGAAGTCCTCGCAGTGCGGCTTGCAGATGAAGTGGATAATTTACTAGAAACTCACCCAGTAGTGCTTATCGAGGGGATGCGCGGCACAGCTGAATTTGAAATATTCAAAAACAGGTGGAAATCAAATTTTAGTAGCATGGCCATAGAGGCTTCCAAAGAAATTAGATTTGCTAGGACTCAATCAAGAGGTCGCTCAGAGGATGGTGATTACGCTCAGTTTGAAATTCGTGAAACTCGGGAAGCAGGTTGGGGTTTGACTCAACTCATTAGTAAGGCAGATTTCACAATAATAAATGAAGGCAATCTTGAGGAATTGATCTACGAATCCAAATCATGGCTGAGTAACTTTTCTTGAAACTCATTTTGGAGATGGCAATTAATTACTAGTGTGGCCATTTCATACAATGAATTCACCGAAGAGTTATAGTTGTCCGATGCATGTCATAGAGTGCATCGGCGGGGGGTAATGGTATGGCAAGGAAACGTGGAAAGCGCGGCGGCGGTGGAAAACGGCAACGCGCACAGCAACGCGCTCAATACGACGAGTTGGACAAATATCCAGTAATGCCTCCACATGCATTTGCGAGAGTAGTTCGTGATAAACAGACTTTGAACATCATTTATCAAATCATAGAACCCCCAATGACCAAGAAAGAAGAGCAATATCGCGATGAAATAATGGACATTTTTATTCGTTCTCTAACTGCTAATATTGAAGAAATTGACGCCAACCCAGAGGCATATCTCAGAACAGGTATGGATAAAGTTATCAAATCCTACGGGATGAAAATAAATAAAAAATCAAAATCCAAAATTTTCTATTATCTACGCCGAGATTTGATTGGCTACGGAGAGATGGACGTTTTGATGAATGATGCAAACGTAGAGGATATTTCTTGTGACGGAACAAATGTGCCAATCTTTGCCTATCATCGAAAGTTCGAATCTGTGGAGACAACTTGCCTATGGCCAGATGACCACTCTTTAGAATCATATGTTATCAAACTGGCACAACGTTGTGGTAAACACATTTCAGTAGCAGATCCTCTACTTGACGCAACACTGATGGATGGTTCTCGTATTGTTATGAAACTGGGCCATGAGGTTTCGACTAGAGGGTCATCATTCTGTATTCGAAGATTCAAAGAAGATCCGTTCTCGCCTGCAGATATTATTGCTTTCCGTACAATGTCATCTCTGATGGTAGCATATCTTTGGATAGCGTTCCAAAATGAAGTACCAATGCTGTTTGTCGGAGGTACTGCCTCAGGAAAGACCACCACACTAAATGCTATGTGCATCTTTATCCCTTGGCAGATGAAAATCGTCTCGATAGAATCTACTAGAGAAGTAAACATCCCGCAACCTAACTGGGTTCCTGGCCTAACAAGGCAAGGTTTTGGTGGAGAATCTACCGAAGGTGTAATTGGGGAATTCGAGTTGCTCAAAGCGGCGTTAAGAGAACGGCCCGAATACATAATTGTCGGTGAAATTCGTGGTGCTGAAGCATATGTTCTGTTCCAAGCAATGGCTACTGGCCACTGTGCTTATTCGACAGTTCACGCTGACTCGGTACCGTCACTAGTCCACCGTCTTGAAAATAAGCCAATCGACATACCTCGAGTTCTACTGCCTGCTCTAGAAGCGTGTTGTATACAGATTCAAACAAGGATTAACGGCAAGCGTGTAAGAAGAACCAAGCAACTTGTGGAAATTGTTGGTATTGATCCTAATTCGTTAGAAGTTATCACCAATGAAGTGTTTAGATGGGATGTCACTTCAGATGACTTTATTTTCAGTGGAAAGTCTTACGTTCTGGAAAAGATAATGGTCAAATTAAATTATTCACAAGATGATATGCGTAGGGAGTTGAGAACAAGAAAAAGAATCCTCGAATGGATGGTTCTCAATGATATTAGAAAAGCAGACCAAGTATCTCAAATCGTTACAGAATACTACGTTCGTCCCAATGAGATTCTTGCTCGTGTTGACGGTCTGCGTTGATAGGAGGTTAGAAGTATGGAACTTACCGCATGGCAAAGATTCTGTAATAGAATCCTTGGCAGAGTTTTGAAGAAGCGGGCTCGCAGAGATACTAATCTATCTGAGAATTTGGTAAAAGGTTCCATGGGGATTATGCCAGAGGTGTATCTATCAACAGTAATTTTCACATCGATAGCTATTGCAGTTGTATGTTGGGGAATCGTGGGTATATTCTTCCTGCCCGAAATTGGTGTCATAGCCTTCTGGGAGAGTCTTCAAGATCCAGCAACAATCAACCCATGTTTAGACTGGGAATATTGGGAACCTGAACTAATTGATAACTCGAAACCAGGTAACGGCTGTCCAGACTATGCCACTAGAGTTTTTCCAGTTCCACTAAAATTCCTAATTCTGGTCCTTGGGGGTGCAATCATTCCATTTGCAGGATTTAAGCTTGTTAGGGGCGGTGCCAAAAGAGAAGCGGACAAGCGTGGCGCTCAAATCGAAAAGTACCTTCCATACGCAGCATCATACACTGCGGCTATGTCCGCAGCAAATGCAACTCCCGCCAAGATTTTCCGTTCTCTAGCGATGAACAAAGATATCTATGGTGACGTATCAGAAGATGCTGGTTTAATTTATCGGGATGTTACGCTTTTAGGTTATGACTTGATTACTGCGATAAAGTTGAGCGTAGATAGAGCAGCATCAATTTGGCTGACTGAATTTTTCCAAGGAATGGTTGGAACTCTATCCTCGGGAGGTTATCTTAAACTGTATTTCCTTAATCGTGCTGAACATTACATGAGAGAAAACCGTACTAGGCTACAACAATTTCTTGAATCAATAGCATTGCTAGCAGAATCATACATTGTAGTTGCTGTAGCAATGCCTCTGTTCCTTATTGTGATGCTGGTAATTATGTTCTGGGTTTCAGGTTCTGGTGCTCAGATGTCAGAAGGAATGTTGTATGGTATCGTTTTGGGATTCATACCAATGATTCACCTAGCATATGCAATATTAGTGTACACAAGCAGCAAAGAACAAGAAATGTGAGGTGTGAAAATGGCTAGGAAGAAAAAGAAAAAACTAGTTGTCGAACTAGATCTTCCTAAGGATGACAAAACCTTGAAAAATTTGTATATAATAATCTTTATTTCAGTAATTTTAGGTTTATCTTCGGGAATAATGTGGGCGACAAATTCGGGATTTATCCCGACTGCAAATGGCGAGCCAATGTTCACGAATGTGTTTTGTGGAGCGACTGCTCAAGATGATCTTGGTAACGATTATTCTGCTGAATTTAGTGGCAATCTAAAACCATCTTACCAAGCCAATGAATCGTGTTCAATATTACAAGATGATGCAGACCATTTGGAATGGTCGGAAAGTCCATGGGTAAACTTTGTCTCTAAAGGCAAGACCTTTGATGTTCCTGGTATGCCAGAACAAAATAAAGGCACTGTAATAATTGAACAACCATTATCTCTAGATTGCACAGTTGAAGCAACAACTCCAACAGATTACATAGTAGCTATAAGAGATTCTGATGGCGAATTGATTGATTTCTTTGAGGGTAAAACTGGCAAGGCTAGTGATGTTTGTAATATTGAAATTGACAATATGTTGCCGGATACCAGATACGAGGTAGCTATATTCTCGCGTGAAGAAGGCAAAAGAATTAGTTCAGCACAATTTGATATGACAGTTGATTTTTATGACGGAATCCCAACTAACATGAACAATAAATCATTTTGGTTGGGTCCAAAAGTAGAAATGGGCCCTCTAGAGTTAAGACCAATGATTTTCCTCAATTTCTTTGGTTTGACCTTCTTTTTATTATTATATCCTGCCTCATATTATTGGGAAAAAGTAGAGACTAGGAAAAACGAAATTGAAGCAAAATTCCCTGATTTCTTAAGAGATATGGCAGAGTATTGGAAAGGAGGTCTTTCGATGACAGTTGCCGTCCAGACATTGGTAAAATCAGAGTATGGTGCGCTTAATGATGAAGTAAAGAAGATGTCTGACCAGTTGAGTTGGGGTATAAAGTTTAGCGATGTCATAAAACAATTTTCTGAGCGTGTTGGTACGCCATTAGTCAAACGTGCTATCACCTTGATTGCAGAAGCAGACCGTGCTGGAGGAAAAATTTCTGACATTTTGGTAACAGCTGCCAATGACTCAAGGGAAATCAAATTCTTAGAAGGTGAACGAACAAGGGCTATTGGTTCCTACATTGCGGTTATATGGACTTCATACTTCGTTTTCTTAGGGGTAATTACTCTATTAGGAAAAATCTTTATTCCAGCTATTGCGAAATCAAATTCCGGTGATGAAGGCAGCGGAGATTCAGGCGGAGCAAATATTGGGAACATGACGATAAGAGCGATAGATCCACTCTTTTTCGTCACAGTGTTCTATTACGGCGTTACTATGCAGGCTATTGGTAATGGTTCAATGGCAGGACTGATGCAGAATGGTAGATTCTCAGCAGGTTTCAAGCATTCTGGTATGATGATTATTGCTGCATTACTCGCCTTTAATTTATTAGTATTCAGTCCAGATCTAATTGGGGATTCTAGTTATGGATTTGCCCAAGTTATAACTACTTCAGACTCATCATATACAGTCGGATTAAATCCTTCTGGTGGTGCTTTTGTACCTACGTCTTTTTGAGGAGTGGATTAGCTGCAAAATAATGAAGACGGGCAAATTCACATTCTTGAAATGTTGACGTTATTTTGGCTATTTTTTATGTCTGCTACTTTTTTGATAAGAATTGATGTTCCCGATTCACGTTCT
>CEUB01039208.1_pt1 | contig 12299 bp, 7 predicted proteins | sample 356491 | NCBI WGS metagenome assembly CEUB01 (sample SAMEA2623370, study PRJEB7988) | marine metagenome | isolation source: saline water (ENVO:00002010), including | reverse complement strand
TCTCTTGAATCAGCATGCATTTTCATCAACCTACCAGCTCTTTCTCTAGATCTAGTAGATGAGTTATAAACATTTGCACCTGATTCTAATATTCCTGAATATATTCTTAAATATACCAATCTTCCAACATGCTGATCAGTAACCACTTTAAAAACCAATGCGCTAAAAGGGTCAGATGAGTCTGGTTTTCTTTCTATTTCAACTGAACCATCAGAAACATCAGTTCCTCTAATAGACGGAACATCAATTGGAGACGGAAGATAATCTATCACTGCATCCAATAGGGGATGAACTCCTCTATGCCTCAATGCAGAACCGCATAGCACAGGGAAAATTTCTAAATTAATAACAGCTTTTCTTAATGCTTTTTTTAATTCTTCTACAGATAATTCTTGGTCATCAAAAAACTTGTCCATTAAAGCTTCGTCAGTTTCAGCAATTTTTTCTATAAGTTCGTTTCTATATTTCTCAACTTCATCTTTATATTCCTCAGGAATATCTGTTTCTTTATGTTGAACAGCATCTTCTGATTCATATATAAAAGCTTTTCTTTCAATTAAATCAATCATACCCAAAAAAGAAGATTCAGCTCCCATAGGTATTTGAAGGGGAACAGCATTGGCTCCAAGTCTGTCATGAACAGTTTGAACAGCATTGTAAAAATCTGCTCCTAAACGATCCATTTTGTTTACAAATATCATTCTTGGGACTTTATAATCATTAGCTTGTCTCCAAACAGTTTCAGATTGAGGTTGCACTCCAGAAACAGATTCCAAAACAACAACTCCTCCATCTAAAACTCTCAATGATCTTTGGACTTCAGCCGTGAAATCTACGTGTCCAGGTGTGTCAATAATATTAACTTGGTGATTTCTCCAAGATGCATTTGTTGCAGCTGATCCTATAGTAATACCTCTTTCTCGTTCAAGAGACATAAAGTCCATTACAGTAGTTCCATCATCAATATCACCTATTTTATACGTTTCTCCAGTAAAATACAGAACTCTTTCAGTTACTGTTGTTTTACCTGCATCAATATGCGCTATAAATCCAATATTTCTTGTTTTTGATAAATCTTGTTCTGCCATAATTTTCCTTCTACCACCTGTAATGAGCAAAAGCCCTGTTTGCTTCAGCCATTCTATGAGAATCTTCTTTTTTCTTAATTGCGTTTCCAGTATTGTTTACAGCATTCAAGAATTCAGTGTAAAGAGAATCTTCAATAGATTGTCCTTTATTTGATCTTGCTGCTTCTACAACCCATCTATGTGCAAGAGCTACTCTTCTTTTTGGCCTTATTTCCACAGGCACTTGATATGTAGCTCCACCCACTCTTCTTGGTTTTACCTCTAAAGTAGGCATAGTATTTTTCATTGCTTCATCGAATAATTCTATTCCAGGGCGCTTAATTTCTTTTTCTAATTTGTCAATCGCGTTATATACTGCTTTTCTTGCTACGGATTTCTTTCCGCCTATCATTAAGCGATTTATGAATTTTGATAAATCAGTACTTCCATACTTTGGATCAGGATTGATTCTTCTTATAATTGCTTTTCTTCTTCGAGACATGATTTACCTTTTTACCTTATTAACCTTGATCCTTAATAGCTCCGTATTTACTTCTTCCTCTTTTTCTTCCTTCTACACCGGAAGTATCAAGAGCTCCTCGTACAATATGGTATCTTACACCTGGAAGATCTCTAACTCTACCGCCTCTAATCAATACAACAGAGTGTTCCTGTAAATTATGACCTTCTCCAGGAATATATGCAGTTACTTCCATTCCGTTAGTAAGTTTAACTCTTGCTACTTTTCTTAATGCAGAGTTTGGTTTTTTTGGAGTCACGGTTCTTACTTGCAGACAAACGCCTCTTTTTTGAGGACTACCAAATTTATCATTAGTCATCTTTTTTGTTAAAGAATTAAATCTAAATCTTAGGGCAGGAGCTTTCGCTTTTTTCCTTCCAGTTGATCTTGGTTTCTTTATTAGTTGATTGACCGTAGGCATATAATTTCCTTTTTATGCATTTATTGTTTACATTCCTTTAAATTAGACATTTAATTTAAAAGCTAATTGATACCACAAACTACTAGTATACGAATTTTCTACATGAAACGTCAATGAAAAAAGGTTAAATTTGCAGGCAATTTTGAAAAAAAGTATTTTTCGGATCAAAAATTTCAGTATAAAATCAAAATTATTAGAAATAAAAAAATATAACATGTACGAAAATATCAATTTATTTGGATTCAATTTAAGATCAGAAGATTATTTGATCAAGATATTAATAGAATCATTCAAATCTATTAATATCTTATGCGTGGAAAATTTTGAAATAAATGATAAAAATCAAAAAATATCTCTAAAAATAAATAATAACAATCACCCATTAATTAATGGGAATAATACAAAAGATGGTTTTTTTGAAATTGACTCTATACAAAATCCAAACAGCCTCAGCATAATAAACCTTCCTAGTTCATTTTCAGACAATTATTCCAAGCTGATTGATCTTAATTTTCCTAAAATTTTTAATTTTGAAGATCATAAAATTTTCGAAACATATTTTTTCAATAAAAAAGATCTTTCTAGCCAGATAATTACTATGCCTATTTCTGAGAAAGACTTAATAACAAGAATAAACATATGTTTCTACCAATCAAATGTACTAAATGAAAATATAAAAGAGGAAAAAGTTATCACGCAAGGCTTGTTACAGATTGATACTGAAAAATATCTAGTAACCCTCGAAGGTAAAAAAATAGATCTTACTTTTAAGGAATTGGAATTACTTAAAGTTTTATCTTCCAATCCTGGGAGAGTTTTTTCTAGAGAAAATTTACTAAAAAATATATGGGATTATGATTATTACGGAGGGACAAGAACAGTGGATGTTCATGTAAGAAGACTTAGAAGAAAAATTGAAGATCATAAATATAATTTCATAGAAACTATATGGAATGTTGGGTACAAATTCAATGAGCTAGAAATAGGATAATAAAATGAACAAAAAATCGGATACAAAAGAATATATTTTACGACAAGCAAGTGAGCATAATGTTAAATTTATTAGATTATGGTTTTGTGATATTTTGGGAAGATTAAAAGGATTTGCAATTAATGTAGAAGATCTTGAAGATTGTATAGAAAAAGGAGTTATTTTTGATGGTGGAGCTATCGAAGGTTTAGCTAGACAAGGCGAATCAGATACAATAGCTACACCAGACTTAAATACATGGCAAATTCTACCATGGAGATCTGATGAAAATACTGTCGCAAGACTTTTTTGTAATTTGAACTCCTTGAATAATCAAGAAAAAGTAATTGATAGCAGAGAAGTTTTACAAACAAAACTAATGCAAGCAAATAAGGATGATTATAAATTTTATGTTTCTCCTGAAGTAGAATTTTATTTTCTGGATAATGAAAAAAATATAGTAGACGAAGATGATGCTGGATATTTTGACCAAAGGTCTGTTGTAAATAGAGGATCTAATTTTAGAAGAGAGTGCGTTTTAAGCCTTGAGGAAATGGGAATACCTGTAAGATCTTCTCATCATGAAGTATCTCAGAATCAACATGAGATAGGACTAAGGCACACAGATGCTCTTACAATGGCAGATTCTATAATTACTACAAGATTAGTTGTAAAACAAACAGCCTTAAATCATGAAGGATTTGCAACTTTTATGCCAAGGCCTTTTGGGAATCTAAATGGTAACGGATTGCATTTGTATTTGTCTTTGTATCAAGGTGATGAAAACATTTTTTCTTCTCAAAATACTAGAAATAATTTATCAAAATCTGGAGAAAGTTTTATGGCAGGAATTCTCGAATATTCTGCAGAAATGAGTATTCTTACGAACCAATGGATAAATTCCTATAAACGATTATTGCCAAACTTAGAGGCCCCAGTTGCGGGTAAAGATCTATCAAATAGCATGTCAGATATTGTGAGAATCCCTCATATTTATAAAGAAGATAAGAATAATGCAAGAATTGAATTTAGGCTACCTGATTCAGCTTGTAATCCGTACTTAACATTTTCAGCTATACTTCATGCAGGATTAATGGGCATAAAAAATGATATGAAAATAGAAAAAAGATGGAAATCAAATATTCCTTCTAGCCTTTACGAGGCAATCAAAGTTTCTGAAAATAGCAATTTTTTAAAGGACGCAATAGGCAATCAAGCTTATAATAGTATATTAGAGAATAAAGAAAAAGAGTGGATTGAACATCATTCTGTTGTTACAGATTATGAGAGAAAATATTATATGAAATTTTTGTAATCATCTTAAGTTTGTAACTTAGAAAAATAATAAAAATTAACATTTTTGTAACGGATTTAAGATAATCTATTTGCTTGGATTATTTTTTTTTAATTATGAGCCATAGAATAAAAAAATTAGAAAACTTAAATAAACTTACTGAAAAGGGTTTATGCACCTATCACATGGATAAAGATGCATGTGGAGTAGGAGTTGTGGCCAATATCAAAGGGAAAAAATCTAATAGCATAGTAAAAAATGCACTAGATGTACTTGTAAATCTGGAACATAGAGGAGCTTGTGGGTGTGACCCTGAAACCGGAGATGGAGCAGGAATAACTATTCAAATTCCTGACAAATTCATTAGAAAAGAATTTAAGAATTTAGATCTTAAATTGCCAGAACAAGGCAAATATGCAACAGGTATAGTATTTTTACCTTCTGAAGATGATCTAAAAGAAAAAATATTGGCAATAATGACCAAGCTAATAAACTCTCCGCAAACAAAATTGCTAAAAATTAGAGAGGTTCCAACTAATCCTAATGCAATAGGAGAATGGTCAAGAGATGCAATGCCGACAATAAAACAAGTTTTCATAGAAAATAACAGTGATATGAATGATGAAGATTTTTCTAGAACTCTATTTATATTGAGAAAAAAAATAGAAAGAGAAGTTGAAAAACTAAAGACCCAGAAAAATAAAATAATATTAGAAAACGAATTTTATGTATGCTCTCTTTCTAACAAAATAATAATTTATAAAGGTTTATTAAAAACCGAACAAGTAGCAAATTTTTATCTAGATCTAAAATCTACTGATTTAGAAAGCTGCTTTGGTTTAGTTCACTCAAGATTCTCAACAAATACACTTGGTTCATGGAAACTAGCTCATCCATACAGAATGTTGGCTCATAATGGAGAAATAAACACGGTAAGAGGAAATAGAAACTGGATGAAAGCCAAAGAACAAAATTTATTAAGCGATAAATTTCCTGATAATAACGATATTCTTCCTATATGCGAAGAAGATGCTTCTGATACAGCCTCATTAGATAATGTTTTTGAGCTTCTGTTTCATGGAGGGAGACCTATAGAACATGTAGCTTCTATGATGATTCCAGCTGCTTGGGATCATAATGATCAAATGGATCAGAAAACAAAAGATTTTTATCAGTATCATGCTGGACTAATGGAAGCATGGGACGGGCCAGCAATGGTTGCATTCACGGATGGAAATAAACTGGGAGCATGCTTAGATAGAAATGGCTTTAGGCCATTTAGATATACGGTTACAAAAGATGATATCTTAGTTATGTCATCTGAAACTGGCGTTCTAGATATAGATTCAAAAAAAATCAAACTCAAATCAAGAATGACACCAGGCAAAGGTTTTTTGGTAGATTTTGATGAAGGAAGAATAGTCGACTCCGACGAAATAATGAATCGTTTAATCAATCAAAAACCCTACTCAGAATGGCTAAATAAAAACTCTATAAACTTAGATAACATTGATGACAAAAAGGATTTGTTTCATTATCAAGGAGTTGATCTATTAGAGCAACAAATGGCTTATGGTTTTTCTAATGAGGATATAGAAATTTTAATTAAGCCTATGAGCTCATCTGGGAATCAACCTAATGGATCAATGGGAAATGATGCACCATTAGCAGTTTTGTCAGATAAACCTCAAAATTTATTTTCTTATTTCAAACAATTATTTGCTCAGGTATCAAATCCACCATTAGATCCAATTAGAGAAAAAATGGTAACTCAAGTTAGCATTTTGGCAGGCAAAAGAGAAAACTTATTATCAGAAACTCCAGAACACGCTGAGCTAATCAAAATTGAAAGACCAATTTTATTGAATCATGAAATAAATAAAATCTTAGAAATAAACCAAAAAGGCATTAAAGCTAAAAAAATATCTACACTATTTAATGTTACCCAAGGAAAAAAAGGGTTTAGTGATTCTCTTGAAAAAATAAAAAAAGAAGCAGAAAAATTAATTAAAGAAAATGTTTCAATAATAGTTCTTTCTGATAGAGGAGTAGATGAAAAAAATGGAGCATTACCTTCATTGCTAGTTGCCGGGACTTTGCATCACCATTTGATAAGAAATAATTTACGAGATAAAGTAGATTTGATTTTTGAAACTGGAGAAGCAAGAGAAGTTCATCACTTTGCTTTACTATTTGGTTATGGAATTTCTGCTGTAAATCCATTTATTGCATTAGATACAGTTAGAAATTTATCCAAGGACACTGATTCAGCAAAAAATCAAGATAATTTTTGTAAAGCTGCTATGTTAGGTGTTTTGAAAACAATGTCCAAAATGGGTATTTCAACTATGCAAAGTTACATGGGAGCTCAACAATTTGAAGCAGTTGGAATAGGAGAAGACTTAATTGAACAGTCATTTACATGGACTCCTTCCAGGATTGGTGGAATTGGAATAGATGAAATTAGTGATGATTATTTGATGTTTCATAATAATGCTTTTTCAAACTCAGAAATTCCCTCAAACTTAAAGTTAGACTTAGGAGGGTTATATTTATGGAGAGGCACAGGAGAAAGACACATGTGGTCCCCTGAAACCATATCTCTTCTTCAAAAAGCTTCTACACAAGATGATATAGATGCATATGACCAATTTGAGGATGCAGCAAATAAAGATTATTATGGAGACATAACTATAAGAAATTTAATAGATATAGATTATGAGAACTCAGATTCAATAGATATAAATGAAGTAGAATCTGAATTAGATATATTGAAAAGATTTGCTACAGGTGCAATTTCTTTAGGTTCCATTTCTAGAGAAGCACACGAAACTCTTGCAATAGCAATGAATCGTATAGGCGCAAGGTCTAATACAGGAGAAGGTGGTGAAGATGAATCAAGGTTTACTCCTGACTCAAATGGAGATTCGAGAAACTCTGCAGTAAAACAGGTTGCATCAGGGAGATTTGGTGTTACTACAAATTATCTCGTAAATTCTAAAGATATTCAAATAAAGATGGCTCAGGGAGCAAAGCCTGGAGAAGGTGGTGAAATTCCTGGTCATAAAATTTCTGAATATATAGCATCTATAAGAAAAACAACTCCTGGAGTAGAGCTAATCTCTCCTCCTCCTCATCATGATATATATTCTATAGAAGATATGGCTCAGCTAATTCACGATTTAAAAAACGTTAATGAAAATGCGAGAATTCATGTCAAGCTAGTTTCGGAAGTAGGAGTTGGAATTATTGCAGCTGGTGTTTCTAAAGGGAAAGCTGATGTAGTCCTAATTTCTGGATTTTCTGGAGGAACTGGAGCATCGCCTTTATCATCAATTAGACATGCAGGGTTGCCATGGGAGCTTGGTGTTGCTGAAACTCAACAAGTTCTTGTTGAACAAGGCTTAAGGGATAGAATTATAGTACAAACAGATGGGCAATTAAAAACAGGAAAAGATGTAGCTATAGCAACCATGCTGGGAGCAGAAGAGTGGGGAGTTGCTACAGCATCTCTTATAACAATGGGATGCATAATGTTAAGAAAATGCCATCTAAATACTTGCTCTGTAGGAGTCGCAACGCAAGACCCAGAATTAAGAAAATTATTTAAGGGAACTCCAGAAGCCGTAGTGAACTACTTTAAATTTCTTGCTCAAAGTTTAAGGAAAGAGATGGCTAAATTAGGTTTCAAAACTATAAACGAAATGGTTGGTAGAGTAGATAAACTAATTCAAAGAAAAGATATTGATCATTGGAAAGCAAAAAAAATAGATTTATCAAGAATACTATATAAACCTAAAGGAATAGAGGGTCAAAAATCATTTTGCAATACCTCTCAAGACCATCAACTAGATATTGCCTTAGATAAAAAAATTATGCAAGAAATCAATTTAGATAAAATCTCACATCAGAAAAAAGAATTAGATTTTAAAATCAAAAATATAAACAGAACAGTAGGAGCAATAATTTCAGGTAAACTAACAAAGAAATTTGGTGAAAAAGGAATTCCTGCTGATAACTTAAAAATTAATTTTCATGGGTCAGCAGGACAAAGCTATGGTGCCTTCTTGTCTAAAGGTATTTTCTTCAACTTAATAGGAGATGCAAACGATTATTTTGCCAAAGGTCTATCAGGAGGAAAAATTGTTGTAAGTCCAGACAATATAAATCCTGATTTTATACCAGAAGAAAATATAATTATTGGAAATGTTGCGCTATATGGTGCGACTGGAGGAGAAGTTTATATAAATGGTATGGCCGGAGAAAGGTTCTGCGTTAGGAACTCAGCTGCTGATGCCGTTGTAGAAGGAATAGGAAATCACGGATGCGAGTATATGACAGGTGGAAATGTTGTAATTCTTGGAGAAGTGGGTAGTAATTTTGCTGCGGGGATGAGTGGAGGAATAGCATATATTTATGACGCGAAATCGACTTTTGAAAAAAACTTTAATTCTGAATTATCCAACTTAGAAAAAGTTTTAGTAAAATCAAAGGATGAGGAAAAATTATTATCTCTAATTAAAAATCACTATAAATATACTAATTCTGATCAAGCTAATAGGATAATTGAAAATTGGAGCGCTGAAATAAAGAAATTTAAGAAAGTGATTCCTAGGGATTATGCGAAAATATTAGAGAAAAAAGAAAATAAAAAAAGCGAAAAAATAAATGGGTAAAGTTTCAGGCTTTAAAGAAGTAAATAGAAATACAGAAAAACGTCTTTCTGTCACTAAAAGGGTTAAAAACTGGAAAGAAATTTATGTTCCTTGGTCAAAAGAGGAAGCTTCTGTTCAGGCCTCTAGGTGTATGGATTGCGGGGTTCCTTTTTGTAACAATGGATGTCCTCTTGGAAATCTTATACCAGAATGGAACGATCTTGTGTATAAGCAGGATTGGGAAACTGCATATAAAAGATTGTCTGCAACAAATAACTTTCCCGAATTTACAGGAAGAATTTGTCCAGCACCTTGTGAAGCGTCTTGTACTCTTTCAATTAACAATGATCCTGTAAGCATTGAGATGATTGAAAAAAACATTATTGAAAAAGCTTTTGAATCTGGATTTGTAAAACCAGAACCACCTACACATAGAACAGGGAAAAAAATAGCTGTTATCGGCTCAGGTCCTGCTGGCCTAGCTGCCTCGCAGCAACTAAACAGAGCAGGTCACACTGTAACTGTTTATGAAAGAAGCGAAGAACCTGGAGGACTATTAAGATATGGAATTCCAGAATTTAAACTTGAAAAAAGCGTGGTTCAAAGAAGAATCAATTTAATGGAACAAGAAGGAATTGAATTTGTTTGTTCAACTAATGTAGGAATAGATATTAAGGCAGAAGAACTAAAAAACAATTTTGATGCAATTTGCCTCTCTGGTGGCTCAACTGTACCTAGAGATTTGCCTATCGATGGAAGAAGTTTAGATGGTGTACACTTTGCAATGGAATTCTTAGCTCAACCAAACTGGGAAGGAGAATCCCAAAAAGTTCCAATTTCTGCAAAAAATAAAAATGTTGTGGTTATTGGTGGAGGAGACACTGGTGCTGATTGCCTAGGCACATCAATAAGACAAGGAGCAAAAAAAATCACACAAATTGAAATTTTGCCAGAACCTCCTAAATCTAGAAAAGTAAATAATCCTTGGCCTGAATGGCCAATGATTCTAAGAACTTCTTCAGCTCATGAAGAAGGAGGAGAAAGAGATTATAATGTATTAACAAAAAACTTCTCTGGAAATGGCAAAGTAGAAAAACTGATTTGTGAAAAAGTAGAATGGGTAGAAAATAATGAAACAGGCAGACCAGATCTTAAGCCTATAAAGGATAGCTCCTTCGACATTGAAGCGGATTTAGTTTTATTGGCTATGGGATTTGTTCATCCTTTACAAGAAGGCTTGTTAAATGATTTAGCTGTAGAATTTGATCAAAGAGGAAATGTCAAAACTGATACTAATCTTATGACTAATGTTGATGGAGTTTTTTCGTGTGGAGATATGCAAAGAGGTCAATCTTTGGTAGTTCATGCAATTGCTAGTGGAAGAAGTTGTGCTAAAAAAATAGATATATTTCTTGAAGGAAAATCTAGCTTGCCTGACGTTAGAGGATTTTTTAGAAATATAAAATAAAAACTGGAATCATAGATGTCTAATATCAAGATATCAATTAATCAAATAAATACTAAAGTTGGTTCTTTACATTCCAATACAAAAAAAATTGTTCAGAAAATCAAAGAAGCCGAAAAAAAAGATTGTGACATAGTTTGTTTTCCTGAGCTTACAATAACAGGATATCCGCCTGAAGATTTAGTTCTTAGTGAGACTTTTGTTAAGAATAATTTATTTGCTTTAAATAAAATTATTGATTCCACTGATAATATAACAGCTATAGTTGGATATATTGATAGTGAAAATGATGAAATTTTTAACTCAGCAGCAATTATTTCAAATAAAAAACTTATTGCTAGTTATAGAAAAAATAAGCTTCCTAATTATGGTGTTTTTGATGAAAAAAGATATTTTTCCCCTGGGAATCAAATTATCACTCTCAATAATAAAGACATAAAAATAGGTATAAGTATTTGCGAAGATATATGGGAAGACTTTGAAGTATGTAAACTTCAAGCAGATTTAGGATGTAATTTATTAATAAATATAAACGGATCTCCATTCGACAAAAACAAAAAAATGCTTAGAGAAAAATTACTATCAAATGTATCTAAGGATTGTAATGCTCATTTGGTATATGTGAACGCAATTGGAGGGCAAGATGAACTAGTTTTTGATGGAAGTTCAATGGTTTATAATTTCAAAGGAGAAAAAATAATCAGCCTACCAAGCTTTAAAGAAAAAAGTGAAGAAATTCAAATTGATTTAGAAGCGAACAATAATTCTAAACTCAAAAATATTAACCAAAAAAAATTTAAAATAATTGATAAAAACATTTCAATAAAAACACATAAAAGATTTACTGATCAGAAAAAAATAATTAAAACCTCACATATTGAAGATATTTTAAATGCTTTAATTCTAGGAACAAAAGACTATGCTGATAAAAATGGTTTCAAAAAATGCCTTGTCAGCTTATCTGGAGGCATAGATTCTGCATTAGTTACAGCTATAGCATGTAAAGCAATGGGTAATAAAAATGTAAAAGCAGTAACATTACCATCAAAGTATTCTTCTTCACATTCAATTTCTGATTCGGAAGATTTATGTAATAATTTGGGACTTGAATTAGAAATAATTCCTATAAAAGAATCTCATAAATCAATGTTATTTAGTTTGGAGAGTCTTTTTGATGGAACTAAAGAAAACAATGCTGAAGAAAATTTGCAAGCAAGAATTAGAGGGAATTTAATAATGGCAATTTCAAATAAATTCTCTTGGCTAGTTTTATCCACTGGAAATAAATCTGAAATTGCCACTGGATATGCAACTTTATATGGTGATATGGCAGGAGGATTTTCAGTGCTAAAAGATGTTCCAAAGACAATGGTTTATGAATTATCAAAATTTATAAATTTAAAGGAACAAATAATCCCAGAAAATATTATTATTAAACCTCCGTCAGCTGAACTTAAACCTGATCAATTTGATCAAGACACACTTCCTGATTATGAAATTTTAGATATGATAATTGAACTTTACATAGAAAAAAAAGAAAGTTTCAAAAAAATAGTAAATAATAAACAGATAAGAAAAACTATTCCGGAATCAAAAATTTTAGAAATATTAAAAATGATTGATAGAAATGAATATAAAAGAAGACAATCTCCTCCTGGAATCAAGATAACTCCTTTAGCATTTGGGAAAGACAGAAGGTACCCTTTAGCATCAGATCATAAGTACACTTATACAGATTATAAATCTTCATAAAAAATTCATATTTGTAAACTATAATTATTACTATGAATAAAAAAAAATCATTAATTGTAATATTAATTTCCTCAATTATTATACTTGGGTGTGACACTCAAAATTGGGAGGAATCTGGAACAGTAAAAGAATATAGCCCAGTAGAAATTTCCGAG
>CEUB01358646.1_pt1 | contig 12364 bp, 12 predicted proteins | sample 356491 | NCBI WGS metagenome assembly CEUB01 (sample SAMEA2623370, study PRJEB7988) | marine metagenome | isolation source: saline water (ENVO:00002010), including | reverse complement strand
TTACAATGAGTAATAGGCTGTGCGCAGATCCAGATATGACTAACCCACTTTTCATAGCGATTTTCTCTCCCTAATCTAATGAAGGTCCGCCACTTTCTGTAACCAATGATATATTATTGAATCCTGCTTTATTCAAAGCCCCCATAATCTGCATGACAATCGAATAATCATTCTCGCCATCAGCCCTCAGAAAAATGCGGTCATCTTTCCGCTGTTTGGCAATTTGTTTAAGTTTCGGAATCAATTCAGTGAATTCTATTTCACTTTCCTGAAGTATTAATTCTTTCTCTCTAGTTAAGTTTAACGTTAAGGGCTGCTCTTTCTCTGATGGTAATGCTTTAGCAGCTGTCTTTGGTAATTTTATTTCAACCCCAACTGTCAATAAAGGTGCTGCTACCATAAATATTATTAAAAGTACCAACATTACATCCACAAAAGGAGTAACATTGATTTCTGACATTAATCGATGCCCATTTCTTTTGGAAGATCTTCTCCCTCTTGTTCTTTGAACATTTTTTTGCCCAGCACCTCCAGCCATAATCAGTCCCTACGACCATTACTTTCTAACTGGCGAGATAATATTAGCAGAAATTCGTCTGCAAAACTCTCTTGCTCTGCAATAATCCTATCAGAGTCTCCCGATAACTTATTATAAAATATTACTGCCGGAATTGCAGCTAACAAGCCCAAAGCCGTTGCCAACAGGGCTTCAGCAATCCCTGGAGCTACAACAGCTAAATTTGTACTTTGTTGAAGGGCTATTTCTTCGAAAGCATTCTTTATACCCCAAACGGTTCCAAATAAACCAACAAAGGGTGCTGTTGAACCCACAGTAGCCAGAAAATAAAGCCCTGAATTTAATTTATCGCTGGCCCTAGTCAATGCAACATTCATTGCTCTATCTATCCTAGCCTGTGCTCCAGTAATTAGCTCTCCATCAGGTCTATAAGATCTTCTCCATTCGGTCATCCCTGCCACAAAAACCCTCTCGCTATCACCTTTAGGTTCAAGACCCAAGCGTTCAGACAATTCTTCAAGTGGCTCACCAGACCAAAAAGCATCTTGGAAATACTTTGTTTCTCTTTTAGCTTTAGAGTAATCAAAAAATTTTTGAATTATAATGGACCAAGACCACACAGAAGATAACAATAAAATCAGCATCACAAGCTTAACAGTTAAGGTAGCCCTAATAAATAGTGCCATTAAAGAAAAATCCAATTGCTGGACTGTTGATGCAGCCTCCGAAACCATGCTCTTACCTCAATATCATTTTTTTATTTTTTGTTAGTATACATTTAATTAGAGATTTTAATACACTTATTTGCCTAAAAGGCCTATTTTATCCTTAATACTAACAGGTATTTTTTTTGGTTTACCTTGGGGGTCAATAGCTCCTAGTTTGACTTCCGCCTTAAAAATCTTTTTTTCCCCTATGTATATTTCCTGTTCAACTTGAAAACTTACCTTTCCTATCTTACGTGTCACTGTCTTTATCTTTAGCAAGTCATCTAACTTTGCAGGCATACAATACTCAGCAAGAATTTTCTTTACCACAAAAACTAATCCATATTCTTTTTGAACAAAACTTTGAGAAACACCCAAATCCCTTAAAGCCTCAGTCCTAGCTCTCTCAATGAACTTTAAATAATTTGCATAATAAACGATACCAGCCGCATCAGTATCTTCATAATAAACCCTACAATTGAAGGTACTCATTTCTCCCCCATCCCCCAACGGATCATAGCCCTATTATTACCCAAGATTTTATTTTGAAAAAAGATTTTCATTACTCACCTCTGTGGACTTGGGATTTTCTAACCCGAGATGAGACCAAGCAGCTGGACCTAAAGCTCTACCACGAGGAGTCCTCTGCAATAGCCCCTCTTGAATCAAAAATGGTTCAATAACCTCTTCTATAGCATCTCTAGGCTCTGAAAGTGCAGCTGCTATAGTTTCCACTCCTACAGGTCCGCCATTATAATGCTCGCTTAGGAACAGCAAATACCTTCGATCAGCAGCATCTAATCCTAAGGTATCTACTCCTAACCTACTCAGTGCTAAATCTGCGATATCTCGAGTTACTTCTCCATTACCTTCAACAATAGCAAAATCGACCACTCGTCTTAATAATCGGCCAGCTATCCTAGGAGTGCCTCTGGCACGTTTTGCAATCTCTAAGGCTCCCGTTTCCGTGATCTGGCATTCTAATAGACTCGCTAGCCGCCTTATGATTAGCATCAATTCATCTGCCTGATAAAATTGCAATCTGGTAGGTATACCAAATCTATCCCTCAGAGGCGTAGTCAAAAGTCCTAATCTTGTAGTAGCACCTATTAGGGTGAATGGTTGTAGGTTAATCCTGACAGATCTAGCTGCAGGGCCTTCTCCAATCATCAAGTCCAGTGCAAAATCTTCTAAAGCAGGATAAAGAATTTCTTCAACTATTGGGTTAAGTCGATGGATTTCATCAATAAACAAAACATCCCTAGGTTCTAGGTTAGTCAACAAAGCAGCAAGATCTCCAGATTTAGTTAATATTGGCCCTGAAGATGTTTTAAAATTCACCCCTAATTCATGAGCAATAATCTGAGCTAAAGTCGTCTTACCTAAGCCCGGAGGGCCATAAAATAGCACATGGTCCATTGCACTATCACGTTGTTTAGCAGACTCTGCAAAGACAGAAAGATTCCGTTTAATGTCATTTTGCCCAATGAAGTCACTAAAACTCTTGGGCCTGGTCGAAGAAAGCTTCTCCTCTCTTTCATGAATGTCTTTAAGTAACGGATCACTATTGACCATATTTATCCCTTTGTTGCCAAGATTTTGAGGGCCAATCTAATTAACTCTTCAACCTTAATACTGCTGTTAGACCGATTTAAAATTTCAGCAACGACTTTTGCTGCATCAATCTGAGAATATCCTAGATTAGCAAGACCTGAAATAGCATCTAACTCTGCATTTTCGAGTTCGCCTGTTTCTGATTGGTCAATTTGATCGTCACTTAATACAGACGCATTCCCTACACCCTGAGGCTCCAGGATTGCCTGCTCATTGGTTGACATGGTGGTTGATTGCCCGGCTAATGTTAACATGCTTGGAACTTTTCCCTTTAGCTCGAGAACCAGCCTCTTAGCTATCTTTGGACCAATTCCCTGAGCTGCTTTAATTGTTTCCGAATCTTCAAGCAAAATTGCTCTTGAAAGAGTTTTTATTGGTATATGCCCTAATAATGCTAGGGCAGCTTTAGATCCCACCCCTTGTACTGAAGTCAATAGTTTGTACCATTCGCGTTCAATAGGGGTAACAAAGCCTATCAACTGCAATAGATCTTCTCGCACGACTAGTTCTGTGAATAGGGATATTTTCTGACCAACTAATGGAAGTTTATTAAGGGTAGTGCCTGTTACAAATATAACATAACCAACGCCAGAAACATCCACCAAAATGTGGTCTGTAGAGACATGATCAATTACTCCCGTAATCTTACCTATCATTTGCTTCGCTCACAGAAGTCAACCTACTCTGCATCTGCATTGAATATCTGACATGACTAGCATGACAAATAGCAACAGCTAAGGCATCGGTCGCATCAGCTCCATAGAGTTTCGTATTAGGAAATTGCAAATTTATCATATATTCTATCTGATCTTTCGTGGCATGACCAATCCCTACGACCGCTTTCTTTATTGCATTTGGGGCATATTCTTTAACCGTCAAACCGGCAAGTGCGGGGACAACCATGCATATTCCTCTAGCCTGACCCAGTTTCAAAGTATTTGCTGCATCTTTATTTACAAAAGTTTTCTCTACAGCAGCCTGGTCAGGATAATGCAGGTCAACTACTTTAGTCAACTTTTCGAAAATTGTCTTTAATCTATAAGCCAGATCATCTGAGGCTTTGGTTTCACAAATCCCATTTGCTATTTGGCAAATATCATCACCATTTGCCTCAATTATTCCCCACCCAGTCTTCCTTAAGCCGGGATCAATTCCAATGATCCTCATTCTGCCTCGATAACCGCCTGTTTTGTTATATAGCTAGCATAATAAAAAGAAAGTATAAAGAATAGAATAATCGTTGACTACTATACTATTTGTGAAGTGCGTTATTTATTTTTTCTGAAATACCTTAATGCCAAGGATGTCCAAGGTCCTTCTTTAGCTATCTTAACTCGTCTGAAGTTATGATTAGCATAAACCTTTTCGACTAGGATTGATTGCTTATGCGACATACCCGACAAAATGATCACACCACCAGCTCTTAAATTCCTTCTAACATTTTTAACCATATTTTTTAGTGGCAAGAATAGAATATTTGCAAAAATTAAATCAAATTTTCCCCTTGAAAAAATTAGAGGGTTTCTTAATTCGTTTGATCTCAAAACCAAATTCCCTATAGAAATCTTATTCTTAGAAAAATTAGTGCGGGTAGTTTCAACAGCTATTAAATCATTATCAATCGCAGTAACAACTGTCTTCTTAGTTTTGGCAGCTACCATGGAAAGGACCCCTGTACCAGACCCTATATCTAGCACATTTCTAAATTCCCATCTTTTTCTTAAGAGGTGCCTATACAAATCAATGCAAGACCGTGTGGTTGCATGGTGCCCTGTACCAAAGGCCATCGCTGCCTGAATTTCTATATTCTTCTTATTAAGATCGAGTTTATCCCTGTGATGTGCGCCATGTATATAAATATTACCTATAGCTATCGGGGTTAAATTTCTCTGAACTTCAGAAACCCAATCAACCTTTTCCACAGCAGAGATCCTTAACTCAGTACTATAAATTCCCTCTAACAATGCTATATCGCCCAATTTAGGTTTTTGTTGAAAGTATGCCTCTATTTCCCAGGTAGAGTTTCTCTCATCAAGTTCAAAAAACCCTGTTCCCAAAGGACATGGGTAAATGTTCTCAATTAGTGAGCAGATTTTGCGGGCAGAGTCTTCACTGTTAACCAATCCAGTCAAAACATAAGTAGTCAAATAATATACCCCTTAATTGAAGAACTATAATAAATTTTTAATTATGTCTTTGTATCAAAAATTTACGCCCGTACCTTGCAAAGCACAATAACCCCTAGGATTTTTTGCCAAATACTGCTGATGATATTCTTCGGCATAATAGAACTTGGTAGCAGGTAATATTTCTGTCGTTATAGAGCCAAATCTTGCTGACTTTAGTTTACCAAAATACTGTTCTTTAGTTTCCAAAGCCATAGATAGATCGTTTTCAGAAAACGCGTAAATTCCACTTCTGTATTGTGAACCTATATCATTTCCTTGTCTCATTCCTTGCGTTGGATCATGTGACTCCCAAAACATTGTCAACAATTCACCAAAAGAAATAGTATCAGGCCTATAATGAACTAAGACAACCTCGCTATGACCTGTTGTCTGAGAGCACACAGACTTGTAGTCTGGAAATTCAGATGAACCAGCCGAGTAACCAACAGCAGTCATCAATACTCCATCAATATTCCAGAATAATTTTTCCACTCCCCAGAAACATCCCATCCCAAACATTATCACTTTTGAATGTAAACTTTCTTGCACCGCCAAAGGTTTTCCAAAAACATAATGCTTTAGGTGGCTATCAATCAGATCAAAAACCATCAATTTTTTTGCTTGTACAAAGGTGTTACTACTTTTTGGAAGTCTGTGTGTTTCCAGCATTTGTTCTCCAAAATATATAAAAGAGTTGATCTTACAATAAGTGATGCCTCAGGTCACCTAAAATAACCCACCTACATGCTTTTAAAAAATTGTAGTCTTATTTGGTTTAGGATTTGATGGTACAACAAAGGAAAAAATTAATGAAAAAAATGCTAATCCAGCAGCCACTAAAAAAACTACCTCAGGATTTAATACCCATATGTATCCCAAAAAGAGGGGGAGAAAAACTGCAGCTATATGATTAATTGTGAAAGCAACTGCCGTAGTCGGAGAAATGTCTTCAGGATCTGAAATCTTTTGGAAGTAAGTTTTCTTTGCTATTCCCATTGAAAAAAACAAATGGTCTAAAACATATAAACAACAAGCCACAGCTACGCTAAAGTCAAAAAAATAAATTCCAGCATATGCCAAAAAAATTAGAATCAAACCAGAATACTCTATAATTAAAGCTATTCTTTCACCAGAACTCTTCACAAAAAAACCTATGACTGGGCCAAAGAAGATATTCAAAACAAAATTAATAAGGAATAATGCAGTCAACTCATTTACTTCTAACCCAAATTTTTCTACCATCATGAAGACAGCAAATACAACAAAGATTTGCCTGCGAGCACCTGCTAAAAATTCAAGCACATAATAAAGCCAATATTTCTTTCGTAATACAAATTGGGGCTTTGATTTTTTTGGAACTTCAAACTGCTTAAAACCTAACCAAGCAACAATCGAAATTATGACGGTCATAATACCTGCAGTGCTAAAAATAAAAGCAAAAGAAAAATTCAAAGGCTTCCAACCAAAAACTATTACTGAATAGATTACGAGAGAGGTCAAAGAACCTACAGAAATTAATACACCTAGAATAACGGGCGCTTTTTTCTTATTTAACCAATGCAGTTGCAAACTCTGATTAACCGTTTCAAAATAATGGAAACCTATAGAGCCCAATAAAGTAGTTAACAATAGTCCTTGAAAACTAGGCAGAAGGGTCGTAATAGCAGTGGCAAAACCAAGGAGAAGCAGTGTCAGACAAGCAACAGTTTGTTCGTGCCAAAAGAGGAGGACCAATATAACACCTACTGCTAAAAATCCTGGAATTTCTCTTATACTGTGCAACCATCCAAACTCTATTCCGGAAAAATTAGCTGTTTCAACAACAAAATTATTAATTAAAACTGACCAAGTTGCATATGAAATTGGCATTGCTATAGCCATAAGTGTCAGAAAGATTATGGGCCCATTAAAAGAGATGGTCCTCAATTTTCCTAAAATTTCAAACCTAAAGCTCAAAATTCTCTCTTACTTTGCCAAAATTCTGCGACCGATAAAGTTTAGAAAATGAAAATATAAACTAGAACGACCAGGCCAATTCAACTTTGACATCAAATGAGGATAGACACATTTGAGGTCAATTCTACTATGATCTTTCTTAGTTTAATTCTTAGCGTAAAATTCAACTACCAAGTTTGGTTCCATCACCACAGCATACGGAATTTCATCTAACGAAGGAACCCTCACAAACTTGGCCTGAAGTTTTCCATGATTAACATCCAAATAATCAGGAACATCTCTTTCTGGTAGAGAAACTGCCTCGATGACTAGTGGCAACTGCTTTGACTTTTCAATTATTTCAATTGTGTCACCTTCATTCACCCTATACGAAGGTATGTTCACACTTTTACCATTCACTAGGATATGACCATGATTGACAAACTGTCTTGATGCAAAGATTGTCGGTACTAATTTGGCACGATATACTACTGCATCCAACCTTCTCTCCAATAGACCTACTAGGTTTTCTCCTGTATCACCCCTCTGTCTCTCAGCATCGGAAAAAATTCTCCTAAACTGCTTTTCGGTCAAATCTCCATAATAACCCTTAAGTTTTTGCTTAGCACGTAACTGAATTCCAAAATCAGAAAGCTTAGCCTTCCTCCTCTGGCCATGCTCACCTGGTCCATATTCTCTCCTATTCACAGGAGATTTTGGCCTACCCCAAAGGTTTTCGCCCATTCGTCTATCTATTTTATGCTTGGCAGCGGTGCGTTTGCTCACGGCTGGTTCCTTTCAACGTTTATGAAAGATGCTTTCCTTTCCTGGCTTTATATCCCAGGCGACAGGCTTCCTCTCACGAGGGCCACAAACACCAAACAAGAAGGAAGTATTTATATACTGCGAGAAAGTCAAGACAAATTTTAAAGGCATTTTTTTTTAATAATAATATTAGATTTTCTTCCGCAAGATTTTACAGTATTCTTAGTACATTTAATTTAGCATTTGAGTTCAAAATATGAAGGAGAAGCATATTAATTTGATAAAGATGTGTGTTGGAGCCCACACTGTATCAGATCTATATGATTGGCAATCAACAAGGTTAGTGAAAGGTATTAATTCCAATAAGCCTTTTGCTAGGCATGTTACAAGGATGCGCCCAAAACGTGCAGAGGAAATCCTGAATGGAGGCTCGCTGTATTGGGTATTCAAAGGTTTTACTCTGGCCAGACAACAAATATTAGGCCTAGAAGAAACTGTAGGAACTGATAACATTATTCGCTGTTCAATAATGTTGAGCCGCCAGATAATCCTAACAGAACCTTACAGAAAAAGACCTTTTCAAGGATGGCGATATCTAAAAGTTAATGAAGCACCTAGAGATCTAGGACTTTTTTCTGAGGGAGATATTAAACTCCCAGCAAGCTTAGAAAGAAACCTCCATGAGATTGGGGTTTTCTAATTTTTAGCAAAAAAACTAAATGAAATTTTATGACAAAGCTGTTTCGGGACATCTAGCAAGATTACGTCCCATTCATCCTATGAAAAAATAATTTTAGCCTAGCGATAAATAGTTCTATACTTTCCAAACCTGCCTCAAAGTACTACGAGGTTATAATTAACTTTTTAATATGCTCAACTAGATCACTTCGTGATACTTCTGTTTGAGCAGGCTGACCTTTCCATTCCTGATTAGTCTTTATAGTACTGGAAATTCTAGATCCTAATTCCAAATCCTTAATCTGAACATTTCCCTTCTCAAATTCTTGTGAGCCTGCAATTATTGCCAACTTGCTATTTCTTTGATCAGCATACTTGAGTTGTTTTCCTAAATCTTTGGGATTTCCCAAAAAAAGCTCTGCTCTGATCCCAGAAGATCTCAACTCAATAACAATTTTCTGATACTCCAATATGTTTTCCATATCCATTATTGTTACTATAACAGGACCATTCCTTTTCATTTCTTGTTTTTTATCCAATTGGTTAAGTGCAAATCCCAACCGATCAATTCCAATTGATAATCCAGTTGCTGGAACTTCCTGCCCAGTGAAACGTTTCACTAGATCATCATATCTTCCCCCACCAGCTACTGAGCCAATCTCTGTATTTGTAGAATCTGAATTAAGAACTTTCATATTGAGATCAGCCTCAAATACGGGTCCTGTATAATAACCAAGACCCCTTACAATTCCAGGGTTAATTCTTATTCTATCTTCAAGATACCCAGCAGCTTCAGTCAACTCTACAATGAGTTCTAGCTCTTTTATTCCTAATAAGCCTATTGCTGATTTGCTAACCAGATATTGCAATTCTTCAAGAGTTTTCTTATTACTACTTTCATGAAGGGAAATAAATTTCATGATAAGATCTATCTGATTCTCTGACAGCATCGCTCCTTCAGTAACATCTCCGCTATCATCTAATCTGCCTGAGCCAAGCAAGTCCCTGACACCTCGATGTCCTAATCTGTCAATTTTATCTATAGATCTCAGAACTATTCCACGAGTTTCCTTGTCTCGATCTGAATCTGAATTATTCAGAATTCCTATTTCCTCTAACACGCCATCGAGTATCTTTCTATTATTCAGGTGGATAGTGTATTGATCTTTGGAAAACCCTATTGTCTCAAAAATACTTGCCAACATCGTACACATCTCTGAATCAGAAACAGTAGAATGAGCCCCAATAGTATCTGCATCACACTGGTAAAACTGCTTAAACCTTCCTGGCCCTGGTTTCTCATTCCTCCAGACTGGTCCAAAGGAATACCTTTTATAAGGTAATGGTAAATCATTTCTGTGCTGAGCATAAACCCTGGCTAATGGAGCCGTCAAATCATACCTGAGAGCCAACCACTCATTTTCCTCATCTTGCCAAGAAAATATTCCTTGGTTGGGGCGATCCACATCTGGTAAAAACTTACCCAGAGCTCCAACTGTCTCTACAGCCGAACTTTCTAATATTTCAAATCCATACAGTTCATAAATTTCACAAATAGATTCTATCAAAGCCTGGCGTTTGACAACATCCTCATCAAAATAGTCTCTAAATCCTTTCGGGGTAATAGCCTTAGGCCGCTTTATTTTCGATTTCTTCTTTGACACAGTCTGGACCTAGCATGGTTTGTTAGCTAAATAAATTAAAGGAATTCCCTCAAAGAGAACCAGGAGATATCTTAGTTTCAAATCTTTCGACTTGCACCACTCCTGGGATATGATTAATCGAATTTACTACGTCTTGATTTATTCTATAAGAGTTTGGGAGTTCTAACTCAACATCAAATTCATCATCTATTACCACTAACTTAACAGGGCCCTTTTTTATGTTACTACTTTGCAGTATTTCGAGTTGATCCTTTATTCTGGTAACGGCTTTCTCATCATCCATGAAAATTTTTGTCCCCAGATCCTCGGCCAGAAGAAGAACTTCCTCAATCTTTTCAACCTTTCTTATTAAAATTCTCGGCTGATTATCTTCTAAAGAGGCCTCACAAGTTAGCAACAAGTTTTGACCAGGTTGAAAATTCTCTCTAAACTCCTGTAAAATTTCTGAAAAGACCGTCACTTCAAAAATGCCTGTCGGATCAGAGAATTGGACAAAAGCAAATTTGTTACCCCTACTAGAAATTCTTTCTTGCTTATTAAGTACTGATCCTGAAATCTTAATCAGTTTGGGCTGTGAACTCAATTCAACCGTTAACTCAGAAGCTTTAATAATATTCTGCGAACTAAAAAGTTCTTCATATTCTGTCAAAGGGTGTGAAGACAAATAAAAACCGATAGACTCATACTCTTTTCGCAATTTTTCACTCTTTGTCCAATCATCGACATTTTGAAGTTCTGGCAGGGGTAATCCATCATTCCCGTCCCCAAAAAGATTATCTTGGCCCGTTTCTCTTTCTGTAAGACATGCCGTAGAAAATTCAACTAATCTTTCAATGGACATGAAAACTTGTTTACGATTACTTATTAGTTCGTCAAAAGCTCCAGCCGAAACTAACATCTCTAAAGAACGTTTTCCTATCTTCCGTAAGTCAATACGACTCGAAAAATCAAAAATGTCTTGAAATTCACCATTCGATTGTCTTTCCGTAATGATCGCCCTCATGGCTTCTGTTCCCACATTCCTTAAAGCCCCAAGGGCATAATTTATCATTCCTTTGCTGACACTGAAGACGTTGTTGGAATGATTAATAGATGGAGGTAAAACCTGAATTTTTAAATCATCCACTTCTTGTTTGTACAGACTTAACTTGTCAGTAGAATTGAGATCATTATTCATGACTGCAGCCATAAATTCGACAGGATGATTAGCTTTTAACCAACATGTCTGATAACTCACTAAAGCGTAAGCAGCGGCATGGGATTTGTTAAAGCCATAATTAGCAAATCGTTCTAATAACAACCAAACTCTGCTAGCTAGAGATTGATCAACACCCCTCTCTATCGATCCTGAAATGAATCTTGGTCTCTCTGCATCCATATCTTTCTTTATTTTCTTTCCCATAGCACGCCTTAATAAATCAGCCTGCCCTAACGTATAACCTGCCATCTTTCTGGCTATTTCCATTACTTGTTCTTGATAGACAATTATTCCCTGAGTCTCATCCAGAATACTATCAATTGAAGAATGAATTAACTCTCGCTCTTGAAGATTGTTCTTCACTCTACAAAACTTGGGAATGTTCTCCATTGGGCCAGGGCGATATAAGGCTACAAGAGCAATAATGTCTTCTAAACAGTTAGGTTTAAGCTGAACCAATGCTGAACGCATCCCTGAGCTTTCAACTTGAAACACAGCCATAGTTTGGGCGCTGGAATATAACTGATATGTCTTCAAATCGTCTAAAGGAATCTTATTAATGTCAACAATCACATCCCGTTCTTTCAGTAAATTCACCGTATTTTGTATAATTGTTAGTGTTTTCAATCCTAGAAAATCAAACTTTACTAGACCAGCAGCCTCTGCCCATTTCATACTAAATTGAGTTGCTGGCATGCTCGACCTTGGATCTTGATATAGAGGAACCAATTCCTCTAATGGTCTGTCACCAATAACTATGCCAGCTGCGTGCGTGGACGCATTCCTTAATAATCCCTCTACCTTTATTGAATAATCTAGCATGCGACTTACTGTTTCACTGGAGTTTTTTTCTTCAAGTAAACGTGGTTCATCTTTAAGTGCTTTTGCAATGGGAACAGGTTTATTGGCTTCAACTGGAACCAGTTTTGCTATTCTATCTACCTGAGGATAAGGAATCTGCAGAACTCGTCCAACATCCCTAATAGCGGCTCTAGATAATAGGGCTCCAAAAGTGATAATTTGTGCTACCCGATCCGATCCATATTTCCTTTGCACATAGTTAATCACCTCTTCTCGCCTGTCCTGACAAAAATCAATATCAAAATCTGGCATTGAAA
>CEUB01084193.1_pt1 | contig 12436 bp, 14 predicted proteins | sample 356491 | NCBI WGS metagenome assembly CEUB01 (sample SAMEA2623370, study PRJEB7988) | marine metagenome | isolation source: saline water (ENVO:00002010), including | reverse complement strand
ACAATAATTAGACATATATTATACAAACATTTTAGAATAGTTTTTCAGTTTCTGGTTGAGATGGTACATTTGATGTTACTTCTTTTTCCATTTCAGCTTTTTGCATTTCAGCCCTACGTGTGATAATATCATCTGGGAGCGCTTCATATTGTTTAAACATATCTTCTTCTTTTTTTAATATTTTCTCAGCTTCATCTAAATCAACTTTAATTACTGATAAAGGAATACCATTTGGGAACATTTTCTCCAAATCCTTAAGAGTTTCTGGTTTTGGTGTTGAATTTTCAGCTGTTTGTGGTGGAGATTTATTTTTTGGCCAGCCAAAAAAACCACCTCCAGCGGATTTAATTGTCAAGCGTTTTTTCCGGAATGTTCTATTTTTCCTTGATTTCGATTGTTTTGTCTTCTTGGGCATATTAATATTATGTAATAAATTCTTTGAAAATTATGCAGAATCAGTTATAATAAATACAGGTGTGTCATTTATACATTTGGCAATTTATCAATTGATGTTGAACCTGACGTATCCACAGTTTCAGTTTCCTCTTCTTCTTCAGAATCCTTTTTTGGAAGCTCAAATTTAGGAGTTGTTTCTAAATCATCTTCAGAATCACCAACAACACCTTTTCTAAAGGCATCAATCTTTTCAAATAGAGTTGGTTGACAACCGACAAGAATTAGAATAAAAACAATTAATCCATTACGTCCACCACATTTGGCATTAACAAACATAAATGCAAAAACAATAAGTGCTATTTGTGCAAATATTTCTAAGAATAATGCTACATTATCTTTTTCTTCGTCAAATTTTGGCATAATTGATTCTAAAATTGTACCGCATACAAGTCCTGCAAGCATATAATACGCTATGTCTGGTAAAGCTCGACTCATGTATGTTTCTACGTTCTTTTGGTAAACTTGTTCCATTACACATAGAGAATAAAAAAATTACTTTAAAGTTGGGTTATTATAAAAATGATATAATGGGTAATTATATTTTGTATAAGTAAGAATGTCCGGCCAGCGTCATTTAACAACTCTAGTTGATGAATCTCGACCGATATTAATAAAAATGCTCGATAAAAGAGGGTTTGATGTATCTAAATTTGGTTCATTTTCGCCAAATACAAGAATTGATAATTTAGATAGTATGTCTATTAAAACATGTGGTGTTGAAAATAAAAATCAAATAATTCAAGTACATTATGAAATAGTTTCATCCAGAACAAATCATAAAAAACTAACTAAAATAATAGACGATATTGTAAACAAATTAAGTGACACCGATAAAAAGAAAGATTTAACGCTAATATTCATTGTAAGAGATTGTATGACACCAAGTGTAAAAGAAGCTGTACGTAGCCTACAAAACAAATACAATATTTTCATTCAAATTTTCCCAATTAGAAGTCTGACATATGATGTAACAAAACATTCGGTTGTACCAGAACATATACGTATTCCGGTAAGTGACTTTAAAAGTTTTGGCATAGAGGATTTTCTTGATTCATTACATATTCAATCTTTGGAAAAACTACCGATTATACTTGATAATGATCCTCAGGCAATGTTTATTGGATTAAGACCCGGTGAATTATGTAAAATTATAAGACCAAGTATGAGTGCTGGAAAACTAATATCATATAGATATTGTTTGACAGCTAAATAAATCATTTCGTCCAAACATATACACATCCTCCTAATGCCAAAGCATTGGCAATTCCAAGAAGTATAGTATAATGACGTTCGCGATTATATAAGGTTTTTTCAACCTCTATTGAATTTTGATACGTATCAAAATTTTTTCTACGTTGACGAATTTTTTGGTTAAGGTCAATAACTCTATTTTTATCTTCTATCCAATCTCTATCAACATTTTCGGCTCTTCCGGCTTCATTGAGTTGTGCTTCGTGTCTATTAAAAAACCCAGTTCTAATGTTTTTATGTGCCTCATCATAATCATCACGACCAATAGTACCTTCCATTATATAATCTATATAAATATTATAAAAATAATAAAAAATGAATCGTTCCGTATCAGAGCAATCATCTTCAGATAATAATAGAATTGAAGAACCTTGGACACGTAAAGGTGAAGAACTAATATTAGAATGGTGTAAGGATATACAAATTCAAAAAGATTTACACGATCAGGCTGGATATTATTATAAAACAATGAGAAAACGTTGGGGACTTCCAGCAATTATACTTCCTGCTGTAATGGCACCAATTTCAGCAGTGTTTTCCGATACAAATTGGATAAAATATGTAAATATGGGTGCTTTTATTATTGTAGCTATATTTGGTGGGATTGATTCTTTTTTTAGTTTTGCAACAAGAAAAGAACGCCATTTTAATCATTCTGCTCGCTATGGAGAATTACAAACAGCAATTGAGGCGGAACTATTCAAAAATAAAAGATTTAGAATTCAAACTGATGTATTTTGTACGCAAACTAGAATGACTTATGATATGTTAAATACTACTGCCCCATGTATACCAGAATTTATAAATGAAAAACAAAAAGCCGCCGTCGCGCAGAAGCAATCAGAATCAAAAGAACAAGTATAAGTGATTACATTACTGGAATAATGCAAGACTCATAATCATATTTCTCGTATTCTAAATTAGAAGTATTTGTTAATAAGTCATTGTTCAATTCAACACTATGTTGTGTATTAATGTCTGTAGTTTTGGGTACTTCAAACACATCGTCATCATAATCAGGTTCATCGGGTTCATCCGGTTCATTATTATAATTATCAACAGAGTCATTGTCATTTCTTGCATCAACATCTGATAAATCTTCGTCGGGTTCATCAGGTTCATTTTTATAATCAATATCAACACTGGTAGATTCTTTCCATTCTAAGCAATCATTTTCATCAATATCTTTTGTATCTAAAATATTTGGATATTCATAATTATGTTCTTTTACTAAAGTATGTATTAGTATAGCACTATTATAAACTTTGAATTTTCCATCGGGACAAATTAACTCCCATTCTGAATTTATATGACTCTTGTTTAATGGCTGTAAATAACAAATAATCCATTTATAAACTTCATTATCCTTATTATAAGGACCCTTTATAGTTATTGATTGAATCTTACCCTTATTTGTATTCTTTTTATGAATAAATTTAAGAACATCTTCTTTATTTGAAATTTTTGAGGTATTCTTCATGCGATTAACAGAAATAGTTGAAACTTCATCTTTTGAAATCATACACCACTTCATAGTAAACTCTTTGAATAAGTATCTTTATAAAACACTCCTTATCATTTTTTTGTTTTTCCAAAAAATAACAATTATATAGATTTATAAAAATGCCATCCAACCCTTTCACAAATTTTTTTCCATATCATATCCTGACTTGCCAATTTTTCCCTACTTTTTAGTAAAGGAAACAATGGTTTTAGTTCATCCATACCCAACAGTTCTACAAATTTGTGTAACACATATGAATAACTTAAGAAATTTTTGCGTTTTTTGGGACAAAACTCAAGAAAGGGTCCTTGAATTTTTTGAAACATTATTCGTAATACTTCTTCAGTTTGTCTCGACATATATGGAGGTGGTTGTCCGTTTAGTTGATTAATTATATGGGGTATATGTTCATAATATTTATTTAACTTCAGCTTTTTCAGAATAGATCTAACTTTTTGAGTAGATAACTCATTTAAATTATGAATTCTTTCTTTCTTTATTTCATTTACAACTTGTACAAGAACATTTCTAGGTATTTGAGTAGTTTCCTTACCTTGAAATTGAGCAATCCATTCATTAAAATGATTTGATCTTCTATAAGAATAATAACACGATTCTTTTGGAGGGTCTTTGTATGATGCCCTATCTGTATCATTAATTATATTAAATAATTCACCACATGATTGACATTCAACAATACCTTCTGCGTGTATATGAGATAATTCAGTTTTACAATTACTACATATATTTGGTTCTGCCTTCAATTTAGATATTGATTTTTTTGTATTATTACTAACATCTTTTACATCTATTCTTTTTAAATACAAATTTCTCAAATCTTCTCTAGATGCTGGTCCACCTAGAAACTCCATCTCTTCAATAAAACTTGAAGATTGAGTGTCCCCTCCCCGCGACGCCGCTCCCCCATCTTTATCCTCATCTTCAGAAGTTCCAAGATAAGATAAAATCCCTCCATCTGTTGGCGAGGCATTCGTTTTTGTAGTCTCTACATTTTCGACTCCTTCATAATATTTGAAAAGAATATCTCCCGCTTCAAGATAATAATCTTTCATAAAACCATTTGTTTTTATCATTTCTATATTTTTCTCTGTATCTGCGATAGTTTCACTTAAATTCATAATAGCTCCAGAGTTATTAGATGATGTATCAAGAAGGTATTTTGCCTTTTGTTCTTTCAAATTTTTCAAAATTTCTAGGTAATCCTCCATTTTTTTATTTTTTATCTCATCAATTTTATTATGATGAATATTATCAAGAGTTACCATACAAATTATATAGTTAATAACATTTATATTGGGCAAAAAAAAGCATAAAACTGCTGTTTTTCATCTATAAAGACTTGTCTTATCTTTTATAAGGGAATCGCTATTAAATCGATAACTGTAGAATGCCTATTCAAACTGCGAAAGGTCTTAATGTACTTTTTTCGTACATAAAAGAGTGGTTGTGTAACCATTTAATAATAGGATAAATACTATTAGAATTTTTCGGGTATTATTACGTTCTATTCATTGGATGTTTTCAATGTACTTTTTTTTCAAAAAAAAGTACAGTACATTGGGAGAGAGGGATTCTTTTTTTATTTTTATTTTTTTTCTAGAAAAAAAAAAGAAGAAGAAAGAAGTATTCTCTAAAAATACCAAAAATTAGAGAAAGCCCAAAAAAGCCAATTATTACAAAATAATAGTTCCAAAAATGCAAAAAAACAAATCTCTGATAAAACCAATTATTTAACAGAAACATGAAAAATGAATTTTTTATAAAAAAATAAAAAAAATTTTTAGGCATATGCATACTAATGTACATTTGTGTTTCTAATTAGAAACCAAAAAAAGTTGGTATGTAGCGACCTCGGGAGAAATGTGTTTAATAATTTATATGAAAAACGTCTATTAAATATGTATATAAATTACAGAAAACAATAATAAGTTTTGAAAAAATATAAATATATAATAGAATGTCTGGATGTAAATACAAGTGTGAAGTTTGTAAATTTGAATGTGAACGTCCTGCTCATTTGAGAAGGCATATATCTTCTACAAAACATAAGTCCAACGTTTACGATAAAATGTGTGGCGATAATTTTGTATCAAAATCAAACGATAATGAAGTTATTCTAAAACTAGAACTTCAAGAGCAAAGGGCAATGATATATATTTTACAAGAAAGGATAGCTAATTTGGAGCAAAAAATGAATGAAAATGGAATAGTAACAAACCATAATATAACAAATAACAATGTAACAAATAACAATGTAACAAATACAATAAATATTAGTTTGTCTCCACATGAATTTGGGCGAGAAGACTGGTCTTATATATCTGATAATGAAATATTACAAATAATGGCAGGTGTAAATACATGTATACCAAATATAGTTCAAAGATTACATTTTGACATAAAACATCCGGAAAACCACAATATTAAGATTCAGAATAAATCAAGACCGGAAATAAAGATATTTGACGGTGAAATGTGGATAACACAAGATAAAAATACTACAATAGATTTTTTAATTAATAATATTAGAGGCAGATTGGATGATTATGAAGAAAAATTTCTGGAAAATACAAGTAGTGTGAGACATTCATTGTGGACAGAATATTGGCAAGATATGAATGAAGATAAAAGAAAACAAAAAGAAGTTAGAAACAAAATAATTGGAACTATACAAGATTGTCAAGAAATATTTAATACAGACGATATATTAGACAAAAAAAATGACTAATATTATAGGATGATATCAACAATAGAGGAATATTATGAACTAAAAGATAAGTATATTGAAAAATATGGTGAAAAGACTATAGTATTCCTACAAGTTGGTAATTTTTATGAAGTTCATAGTCATAAATATAATGAAAATCAAATGGAAATATGTGAAAAAATGCTAAGTCTTAGTATAAATAGGAAAAATGAAAATTTTGTTAGTAGTTTTCCGTTATATAAGCGTATACATTACAGAGATAAATTAATATCTAAAGATTATATAGTAGTTTTTGTTGATGATAATGATTCCGACGGCCGCGCAGCAGCGGTCGACTATGATGTGCAGTCGACACATCCTGATGAAAAAAGTTGTAATATATTTTCTTTTTTATATGCCAGTTGTTGTCCAGAATTATATAGTCACGGATTGCGTACATTTGATTAGTGAATATGGAATTGTTCGGGTATATTAGTATTTTTAAAAAATATTTCTAATTTAGTATGTAAATAATGGACAGAACTACCAACCAGTAATCGAATAAAAATACTATAAAGTAGTGTTGTAAATGAAATTTTGCTATTCTCATTGGATTCTTCTTTTACATCAATCCCCGATTGTGCAATTTCATTAATATTATTACCTAAATCATTTATAATTTTATTGGTATGTTTGGCATCTTCAACGGATAATTGAGTAAATTCTGTAAGTATTTGATGTGATACTGATTTTTTGATAGTTTTAATAGAATCTTGAAATTCCTTATTTCTGAAAAGTTCTGGAGCAGATTTGATTCTTTTCAATATCTTCATCCGTATAATGTTATTGTATATATTTAGTTAACTAATAATCCCCTGATAAACCATATGTGTTTGTTGCAGGTAATTTATATTCAATTAAACACTTATGACATGTCATTATAAATAACTGATAATAATAAAAACCTATATACTTGGGGCAAATTTTACAACAATGAATACACCAAGCCCTTTTACATGAAACACAAATATTAGAAGATTTTTCATCAAAATAACTATTACAATTTTGACATTTTATTAAGAAGCTTTTTATATGAAAAATAATCTCATCTGGGAGAATAGGCATCTTTAAAATGATAATTATATTATTTATATACTATAAATATGGCAAAGTTTTATAAGATTAAAAAACCATATGATTCTATTATTAGTGAAGAAGGAGAACCGTATGCCAAAGAATTAGGTATACATTCACGTAATACTGAATTTTTTAATGAACTACTTAATGGAGAAATTGAATCAAAAATGAATAAATATGGCGTTTCATACGAAATGGCAAAAATATTACATAAATATGATATTTCTTATGAAGATGCTAAAAATATAGAATATGAAGTTAAGATAGAAGAAGATAGACAAGCATCTAATGCAGCCAATGATGCAGATAGATATTATGCAAATCAAGCTGCAAACAAAGCAGATAGACGTTATGCAAATCAAGCTATATTGAATGCATTATTAGCACCAGAGGCACAAGCAATACTTGATCTTCTGCCAGAATCTGAAGAATCTGCTCTTACAGCAGAAATATTGGAATTTGCTTCAAAGAGTGGTTTTCAACTATCTGAAAATGAAGCATTTGTATTAGCTGTTAATATTGATTGGAGTGATCCAGATGAAAATGGAAATGAGCCAAGTTATGAAAAATTAGTAGAAAATGCAAAACAAGAAGTCCAAGAAGTTGAAAAGTTAATAGAAGATTTAAAAAATCACGAGAATATAAGAGAAGAAGATATTATAAAACATAGATTTGATGATTTTAGAACAATGTCTAAATTAAGATTCGTAATGAGAACAGAGAATTTGGGTTTTGATGATGCAGAGTATATAAATCGCATAATAAAAAATTGGAAAAATATACCAAAGGATAAGCTTTTAAATATGACTTACAATGGGCGGGTTGATGAGATGTTACAAAGGCTTCAGGTAGAAGGTACGCCAATGAATAGAGAAGCTGTAGAGGAAATAGTATCTAATCCACAATATGATCTCAACCAAAAACAGTCATTGATAGAAAAAGGATATAATATTCGCAAAAAAGAAATGGAAGCTCTTCTCAAAGGGATGTCCGAATTATCCATGTCCAGAAAATTATTAAACGAACGGGGCTTTGGTGATAGTGAAATAAGAGCACTAATGAATGAATTAGATGTTGATTATAATACGGCTAAGAAAATAGCTGATAATTACAGATATTTTGATAATGAAGAAGAAGAAATAAAAGCTATTGTAGAGTCTTACCATGAGGAACAAAATAAAAAAATGAATAAAAAAAAGCAAAAAAAAGATGAAAAAACAAAAAAAAGACGTTTGAGAATGATGTCAAATAGAAAAAAATAATGGATTATAATAATATGGTATCGCAAGATAATAAAGTAGGGGGTTCAGATGATACAATATGTTCAGAGAAAAATGAAGAAGAATTGTGTAATATTTTATCGGAAATGCCTGGATTTAATCCAAAAGAACCGGGAAATATAAAAAAAACTGTTAGAAAATTCCTTCTAAAATATCATCCGGATAAAGCAAAACCGACAGAACGCAAAGAATTAGTAAATGCTGTTGGAGAAATAATGGATAGATATAGGGCTTGTGAAAGAGTAGCAAAAAATGAGAATCGGTCTATATGTAATAAATTTGGTAAAAGTAAAAAGCCAAAAAGCGACAATAGTGATTCGGATTTAAAACCCAATAAGAAAATAGCAGATTGTATACGAAATGTAGCAAATTGGTCAGTTTCAAAAGTACATCATAAATTTGACTCAAAAAAATTTGATGTAAAAGAAACAGCAAAAGAAATTGAAACCGTATCTCCAAAACTACAAAAATTATTAGAAAATATTGAGATATTAGACGCAAAAGATAGAAAAAAGGGAAAACAATTTAAACATTTTATATATTCTGATATAAAATCATCAGGACATGGTCCGAAAGTAATAGCGGCAGGACTTGTAACACTTGGAAAAAAGTGTTGTTTAAGATTGAATAAAAATAAAAAGCTTGATTTTAGTATTCCCAAAGGAAATAAAGGAGAAAATTTTGGTATATTATGTTCTTCGACATTATTTGGGGATACCTTAAAGGTAAAGAAAAGGAAGGAAATGTTGGCGTCTTTTAATAAAAGACCAAACAATATTAATGGTGAAGACATTCGTTTTATGATATTGGATAGTGGATTTAAGGAAGGGATTGATCTGTTTGATGTAAAATATGTACATATTTTTGAACCACAACTTACAAATGCTGATATGACTCAAGCGGTTGGTAGAGCAACCCGATATTGTGGTCAAAAAGGACTAAAATTTGTTCCAAATGAAGGTTGGAAATTGGATGTATTTACATATACTTCAAATACTTCTCAACATACTATTGAGGAAATACATGCAAAATATTCGGGAGTTAATTTGAGCGAAGTGGCATTAAGAGAACAATTAGAAAAAATAGCTATAGATTCGGCAGTAGATCGTGATTTAAATGAACATATTCATTCTCACAAAAAGAAACAAAAAGCGGAAGAGTCAAATCTAAAAAGATTAATGGGTTTTTCACAAAAAAAACCATTACTGCGATTAAAAGGTTCACCCAAAATGGATTTAATTACTGGTGGTGCTGCCAGTTCGGGATGCGACAAATTTTCATGTAATATGAGAAAAATAGGGAAAAGAAAAAACAAAGAGTTTCCTTATACATTACAGTATTTATCAGATGTATATGATAAATTAACTAAAACAGAAGATGTACCGGATTTGCCACCGTCCCAAATGTCCCCATCAAGAAAACGTAAATTTTTTTGTGATTTGGCAAAAAAGAACAAGAATTATTGTAGAATGCTTTTATTTGGTACTAAATTAGAAAATAGGAGGAATTTTACTTGTGATTTAACAAACAATCCATTTTCAAAAAAAGAATGTGGAAAACGTAGCAATAATAGTGTGCCTTTCACTATAAAAGAAATGGAAAAGGCTTACAAAATATATGGTGGCGTTCTTCCAAATGGTTATAAATACTTGTCTCCAGCTGGAAAACGTTATTTTATGTGTGAAAAAATGGGAAAAGAATTAAAATTTTGTAATCTTTTAAAGGCAACTGTGCGGTCAAATAAAACAAATTTATTAAAAAGATTGAATAGTGTCGCCAACCGTCAGGTATTAGTTAAGAAGTCGCCCACCTCCGACGCCAACGTCAAAGAGGTGGCCGCGGGCCAAATTTCTTTATTTTTTAATAAATCTACAGATTATAGTCATGAAGATTTTGATAAATTTCGCAAAAGAATTAATAGAGAATTTTCTCGATTTAAATACGATAAAATGAATGTAGAAAATTTATGTAATATACCCCAATCAAGTAATAGGATTGTAGAATTTACGCCTTCTCAAAATTTTATTTCTCATTATTTTGTGCCCAAAAACAATATAAAAGGTTTATTGGTTTGGCATTCTGTTGGTACTGGAAAAACATGTACGGCAGTTGCTACTAAATCACTTACTTGGGAAAAGGAAGATTATACTATTCTTTGGGTAACTAGAACTACACTACGTGCTGATATATGGAAAAATATGTTTGAAAAGGTTTGTGATAGTATGATAAGAGAAAAGTTAGAGAAGGGAATAAAAATACCAGAAGGAAAAGTAGGAAGAAAATATATAGCAAAGAACTTCTTTAATCCTGTATCATTTTCTCAGTTTAGTAATGCTGCAAATGCTATATTTGGAGGTAAAGTCGGAACTGCAAAAGGTTCACTATATAGTAAACTTGTTGCAAGAAATGGGAAGAAAGACCCATTTAAGAAGACATTGATAATTATAGATGAGGCTCATAAATTATTAGCAAAAGATTTAGTAGGACCTGAAAAACCAAACTTCCTTGCAATACAAAAGGCAATAGCCCGTTCTTATAAGATATCTGGAAAAGATTCGTGTAGACCTCTTTTAATGACAGCGACGCCAATAATGTCTGACCCAATGGATTTTATTCGTCTTCTTAATTTAATTGATGAAAAACAAATTCCAGTAAAAACGAATGAGTTTTTAGAAGAATTCCCATTGGATACTAAATTAAATTTCAAGCCCAAAGCTATACGAAAATTCCAGTCAATTATGAAAGGTAAGATATCATATTTGAATAGAAGTTGGGATCCTCGTCAATTTACACAACCTCAATTTCACACAATAGTTACAAATATATCAGATGAATCAAAAGAAGGAACCATAAAATATTTTGATGGTATTAACAAATGTAATAAGAAATCTGTAAACGAACAAATTATTAACAGACATAATAGTATAAAAACTGAAAAAATAGAAGATCAAATTGATGAGCTGAGGAGAAGAATTTGGGAAGCAGATGAAAATATGAAAATCGAATTATCTCAAGCAATTCGTGGAACAAAGACTAATATTAAAAAGAAATATACTCTACGTAAAAAAAATATTAAAGACAGTATAAAAAATAGGAAAAAAACATTGAAAAAATTAGTAACAGACAACTTAAAATTAGAGAAGAAATTAAAAACACAAAGGAATAAATGTATAAAAAATGTTGATAAAGAAAGAATAAAATCTCTTGAAATGACTCAAAAATATACTCTACGTAAAAAATGTAAGTTACCAAAAACTCTACTATAAGAAAAAAAGGGGTGTCCTTTTTTTCTTTTCTTTTTTTGGCGATTTAGTAAATTTTACAATTTTTTGCAACTAATCGGTTATTCTTATCTTTTTGGAGTTCAAAATAAACGTTGTAACTTTTACCCAAATTTTTTAAAGTATCAGACGTAATGTCTGATTGATGGATGAAGATGACCTGGCCCACATTATATTGATTGGATTTGATAAATCCGTAATGCTTATGAAATATCCATCGAGTAATTTTACCTGTAATTTTTTTTGAACAGTGGTCTTTTTTGATTTTAACTTTCTTTTCAATTAATTTGAAACCGTCAGTCTTAATTGGGATTTGACATATTTTTTCAGTAGCAACACAACGTTTTAGTATTGGTCTTTTCAGTTTGGGTAAGTCATCATCATACCACGAAATTGTATTATTTTTTTCAACGTAATTTTGCCAATTAACTAAATATTCATGTAGACTTTTAGACGTTTTTAATATGGTTTCCATTATTCGTCTTAGTAAGGTTGGGCGTCGTGGGGTTGGTTGGGCGTAGTATATATACGTGTGTTAGTATAGATACGTATGCTTTTCTCGGAGTTTTCTTATAATCTTAATATTTCTTGTCTAAGTATAAAAACATATCATTTTTTTTTAAATTACAGATATTATGACAAGGCCACCAAATGTAAAACTGGAAATCCATAATTCAAACGTATATGTGTACACAATGCCATATAATTATAACAATACCGATAGAAGACGTTCCAGTCGTTCTAGTCGTTTAAATCGTTCAACTGATACTCAAATTAACTCTACTCAAGAACCATATCCTAATACGACTCTAAATCCGAA
>CEUB01195750.1_pt1 | contig 12485 bp, 10 predicted proteins | sample 356491 | NCBI WGS metagenome assembly CEUB01 (sample SAMEA2623370, study PRJEB7988) | marine metagenome | isolation source: saline water (ENVO:00002010), including | reverse complement strand
ACCAAAATACTTATATACCTTGTTGGATAGATTCATATTTGTTAATGCCGAAGCATATCTTTCGCCAGGTCGTTTAGGCAAATATTTGATTTTTGATCCGAACATTTTTGCAACTTTTATTAAAGAATAGCTTTTTTTATGAGCAATACTATAATGTCTGCATAAATTTTTACGCCACGCCATATAACAAATGTTAACCGTGTCATGTATATGAGTAAATCTTCTAGTTTGTGTGCCTGGCCTAACAACTGGTAGTGGTTTTTTGTTTTTAAAATAATTTTCAAATATTCCTACCACTGTTGCCATTCTGCCTTTGTATATTTGGTGAGGTCCATAAACATTATAAAAATAAATTACCTCATATTTAAAATTGAACCATTTTTTTAAATTTTCTAAAAGTTCAAGATTCTTTGCTTTAGTAAATGCATATGGTGATAAATTTTTATCATTTCCTTTATTTCCCAATGAAGCAGAAGTTGCTGAATATATAAGCTTTATATTGTTTCTAAGACAATAATTAAAAATAGCATTAGTGCCTATCGAGTTAGAATTTATACATTCACTCATATTTAAAAAACTTTGATATATTCTTGCAAACTCACCAAAATGAAAAATAGAATTTATCCTCTTTGAATTTTTTAATATATGATTTATATTTTTAGTATCAGCTCTAATATATGAAACTCTTTTATTTTTAATATGATTTTTTCTTGAACCCGAAGAATAATTGTCAATACTTATTATTTTATATTTAGTTTTCTTAAGCAAAAGTATAATTAAATTTGTTCCAACAAAACCCGCGCCACCGGTAATTACAATTACATTTTTTTTCATAATTAATTTAGATAAAAGCTATTACTTTTCCCAAATAACTTTTTTGTTATTAAAATTAAATGATCTATCAATCATATAATTTGCAATTTCTTGAGAGTTAAAATGTTTATGGTACTTAAGCCATCCTTTTTTTGCTATTTTAATTCGTTGTTTATCATCAACAGCATAACGATCAAGCTTTTCTGAGAGATCGTTAATATTATCATATAATATAATTTCATTATTGTTGAAAAAATCACCAAATTTAGTTTTTCTATCAATAAAAGTTAATAAACCATTGCCCAAAAGAGAAGCGATACGATTACTCGAATAGTATTTTTTTGGCTCACCTCTACTTAAATTGAGAGCCATTTTTGATTTGTAAATAGTGTTAAAAAAATTTTCTGCCCATATAGGCTGTCTACCATTGAGGCCATAAATATCAAATTTTAACCCTGGGTTTTTTGATATTAAATCATTAATGAAATCTTCTCTTCCGTCTAGTTTGCCAAGTTTAAGAACTCCTCTATTAACTCCGTGACTCATCGCAAAGAAAACATCATAAATTGGTTTTGGATTTTCGAATGCTTTTAATCTTTCAACAGATGTGTCAACTGGTATTGGAAAGAAGTGAAAAGAGTTGTTTTTGCCTTTAAAATCAAGCACATCTGGATTAGTAGTTACAAATGTGTGATCAATAAAAGCAAGTTTTTCTACGACTTTATCTCTATTTTTTTCATAATCTGGACCATTTTTAATTAATGGATCTTCAAACCACTGTGAAATTACGATATTTTTATTAAAAATTTTAATTTTTTCCAGGGTATCTTTATATATTAAATCTGCATGGCCTAGCATTATGAGATCTGGATTATAATTTTGCACAGTGTTTATAAGTTTTTTATTAAGCAGAGCTCTGGAATTTAAGTTATAAAATCTGGATGTTTTTACTAAATCACGATCACTAAAATTAAGCACACTATGTCCCAGTTTAACAAAGCCAGAAGATAATTTTTGACCAATAGACACAAAAAATAATCTTCCGTCATGTCTTTCAGAAAAGTTTGTAATATGAAGTATTCTTAGTTTTTTATTTTTTTTAATTATTCTATTTTTTAAATTTAAAGAACCGTTGAGATTTGATCCACTTAGACAATTGTCTCTTATAGTGTCAATTTTTTTTACTGTTAAATTTAAGTCGTTTTTAAAATTATCATAAGCAAGTTTGGATATTTTTTTTCTATAATTTGGTTTTTTAATAAAGCTATCTATTGCACTAAACACAGATTCGGTATCAACGTTATTCAAAACAATCCCGTTGGTTATGGTCTCTGGTAAACCACCTCTATTGCTTACTATAGTTGCACAACCTCTGCTACTGGCTTCGAATCCGATTCTGCCCATAGGCTCCTGCCATTTGGAGCAACCAACTGCAATACTTGCTTCATTGTAATATTCAAGTATTTTTTTATGTTGCAAAAATCCAAGTTTTAATAATCTTGGATGATCTACATTAATTTTGGCACGAGGCTCATCACCTATAACATATGATTTCCAACTAGGATACTTTTCAAGGATTCTAACAATCGCATCACAAAAAATGTCATACCCTTTTGCATAATTTAGTTTTCCAACGAAGAGTATTATTTTTTTCTTTTTTTTGTTAAATTTTTTTTTGTTAATACTTGGATAGATTACGCTTATTTTAGGGTCATTTATGTTAAGTGTTGTGTTTGTAAAAAATCGATTTTTGGTCCACTCACTGACAAAAACTAAATAAGCCGCTCTTTTAAAAATATAATTTCTTTGCTTTACCGAGATAGACCCTCTAAGAGACAATGGATCATTGTGAAAATATAATACTATTTTTGTATCATCTTTTTTTTTAGCAATGTGATTAAAAACTGCTGGCCTATTATGAATTTCAATTAAATCATAATTATATTTATTATAATATTCTAAAAATTTCTCAGTATATTTTATATTTGAACTTTCAAAAAAAAACTTTCTAAAATTAATATTTTTATAATTTCCATGAAATTTTTCTTTATATTCGGTAGATCCAAAAACAGTAATTTCTTTTTTAAATTTACTTAATGTGTTTGTGTCATTGACTAGTAACGATACGGCACCAGCATATCTTGGGGAAAAATTTTCTTTATAAGGCAACAATATTGAAATTTTTTTCATAAATAAATTTTCATACCATCATAAGCAGGTTTTACATTTCTTGGCAGAATCTTCAATAAGAAATCATAATCTAATTCGTGATGCAAATTAGTTAAAATCGCCTTTGACGGCTTCAGTTTTTTTATTGCGTCCAATGCTTCATTCAAACAAAAATGAGTGGGGTGTTTTGTGATTCTGAAGCAATCTATTACAAGATAATCTAAGTTTTTTAAATGAAGCATGTTGTTTTTTGATAGTTTACTACAATCGCTTAAATAAGCAAATTTTTCAAAAATAAAAGCTGAGGATTTGATTAAACCATGCTGAACCTGAATAGATTTGATTGTTATTTTTTCTGATTTTGATTTACCCAAGGTTATTTTGTTCTTAATTTTTTTAGAAACCAATGTAGGGCTATATCCCAAGCTTTTTTGAAAACAATATTTGTAAGTTTTATGCAAATAATTAATAGTTTTATTATTGCCAAATATCTTTAATTTTTTTCTTCCATATTTAAAATAAAAAGATCTTAACTCAGGAACGCCTGCTGTAGCGTCAGCATGCTGGTGGGTTATTAAAACATTATTTAAATCAGTGATATTATTTTTAAGAAACTGGAATCTTAAGTCCGGAGAAGCGTCGATGAGTATTTTATTTTTTCTTTTTTCAATATACAAAGAACATCTAGTTCTGAAATTTTTTTTATTTTTTTTGCATTTTCCCCAAAAACCATCAGATCTAGGAACTCCCAAAGAACTGCCACAGCCTAATATTTTTATTTTAGTTTTTTTCATTAAATTGAGAACAATTTATTAAAGTTACTACTCGTAATGCTATTTATACTTTCTAGATTGGATTTTTTTAATTCTGCCAATTTCATAGCAGTGTACTCAATATATGAAGGTTCATTGCTTTTTCCTCTAAATGGATGTGGGGCCAAAAAAGGAGAATCTGTTTCGATTAAAATTTTTTCTAAAGGAATTTTGCTAGCGGTATTTGCTAATTCTTTAGAATTGTCGAACGTTATGATTCCGCTGAAAGAAATATAGCAATTAATATCCAAAAGCTTTTTGGCAAATTCATAGGATCCAGTGAAACAATGAATTAAAATTTTAGCTTTTGTATTTTTAGTTTCATTTTTTAAAATTTCATATGTTTCTTTTTCAGCGTTCCTTGTGTGAACTATCAGAGGTATATCCAGTTTTAAGGCTGCTTTAATGTGTTCTTTGAATAAAGTAATTTGAGAATTTTTGTCACTATGATTGTAATAAAAATCAAGACCAGTTTCTCCAATTCCTATTATGTTTTGGTTTTTTTTTACCAAGTTGAATAAATAATCTGCATTTATGTTATTGTATTTTTCACTTTCATGCGGATGGATTCCCGCTGTACCTTTAACAGATTTATAGTTTTTACAGATTAATGAAATTTTTTCTATACTTTCAGGTTTTGTTGAAATCGTTAAAAATTTTAAAACGTTTTTTTTTCTCGCTCTATCAATAACCAAATCTAAATTTTCGTACAGAGATGGATAATCTAGATGGCAATGTGAATCTATAATCATGAAACTAACTATATTTTTTGAATAAAATTTTAAATTCTTTTAATTTTGTACTAGGTTTTAAGTGTTTATCAATAGAATAGTTTTTGATATTTATATCATTTTTAGAAATTGCTAAAGTGTTTAAAACATTTTCTGATGACTTTGGTATAACAGGAAATAGTAATATAGAAATTTTTCTCAAGGATTCTAGAGAAGTATATAAAATTGTATTCATCCTTTTAGTGTCAGTTTTTTTTAAAGCCCATGGTTGATTATCATTAACATATTTATTTACATCGAACAGTCTTTCAACAGTCATCTTTAAATAATTATTTATATCTTGATCATCCATAAATTTTCTTAGTTCGGGCAATATTTTTGAAAAGGAATCTAAAAGTTTTTGATCTTCAGGCTTAAAAATATCGTATTGTGGAATTTTTTCTTCACAATTGTTTTTAATAAAAACAAAGAGTCTTTGACATAAATTTCCATAATTATTTGCTAAATCTGCATTGATACATTTTTCTAGACTTTCAATAGATACTGAGCCGTCATTTCCGTGAGAAACTTCTTTCATTAGATAGTACCTTAATTCATCAAGTCCATAGCTTTTTATTATTTCTAAAGGATTTAAAATATTTCCTTTGGATTTGGACATTTTTTCCTTCCCAGCAAGAATCCATCCATGTCCAAAAATTCTTTTAGGCACTTCTATTTTAGCAGCTAGCAGAAAAGCTGGCCAATAAACTGCATGAAATCTTAAAATATCTTTTCCAATTACATGTAAAGAAGCTGGCCAAAAATCTTTATATAATACATCTTGTTTGTTTGGATAGTTTAAAGCAGTTAAATAATTTGTTAGAGCGTCAAGCCAAACATAAATAACATGCTTGTCATTCTCTGGAACTTTAATTCCCCAGCTGAAAGATGTTCTGCTAACAGACAAATCTTTCAAACCTGATTTAACAAAATTTATAACTTCATTTCTTCTGCTTTCGGGCAAAATAAAATTTTTATTTTTATTATATAGATCAAGTAATGGTTGCTGCCATTTGGACAATTTAAAAAAATATGAATCTTCTTCAACCCACTCAACTTCTGACCCGGAAATTATGGAATATTTTTTTTTATCTTTATTTGTTACTTCTTCTTCTGAATAATAAGCTTCGTCAGAAACAGAGTACCATCCTTTATATTTTGATAAATAAATATCTCCTGATTTAACAAGCTCATCCCAAATGTTTTGAACACCTTTTATATGTCTGTTTTCAGTTGTTCTTATAAAATCGTCGTTTGATAAATTCAAAATAGAGGTTAAATCTCTAAAAGTTTTGGAAATTTTATCACAAAATTCTTTGGGTAAAGTTTTGTTTTTTTCAGCTGCTTTTTGAATTTTTAAGCCGTGCTCATCTGTGCCAGTCAAAAAATGAACTTTATACCCGTCGATTCTTTTATATCTGGCCATTACATCAGTTAATATACTTGAATAAGCATGCCCCATGTGTGGACTTCCCGATGGATAGTAAATTGGTGTTGTAATATAAAAATTTTTAGACATTTGCAATTATTCCTTTTATTTCTTGAAAAATATTTTTTTCATCTAAATTTAAACTATTCATTAAATTTAATTTTTTAAAAGTATTTTTTCTATCAACATAAAGCTTTATATTAGATTTATTATCCTTAATTTTTGTATAAAAAATATTTTCCAATAACAGATAAATGATTTTTAATAAATGAATTTCTTTTGATTTTAAATATTTTGCAACAAAGTAGTCCAATAACAAATATTTACTATTTTCGTTTTTAATTTCATCATTTTCACATTTGAGTTTCATATAGTTGAAAATCAAACCAGGAGAGCTTAGATAAAAATTATTAATTTCTTTATCAAAAAAATCTTGTGTAAAATTTTTTATGTGCAACAAGCACAATTCACTTATAATTTCTTTTTTTTCAGAATCTTTAAAATTAATTTTTAATTCAATACAACGTGATTTTATGGTATTAAGTAAAAATTCAGAATTGTTATAAACAAGAAAGAAAAAATTATTTTTTCCAGGTTCTTCCAGAATTTTTAAAAGCGCATTAGAAGAACTCGAATTTAATTTTTCACAACTATTAATCATTATATATTTAACTTCTTTATTAAAAGAAGTATTTTGTAAATATTTATTTATTTCTCTAATTTGATCAATTTCTATTGATTTTTTCTTTTCTTTTAAATCTAAAAAATAAAAATTTGGATGGATGCCATCAAGCATGAGTTTATAATCGATGTTAGTTGTGGATATTTCTTTTCTAGAATAATTGTATTTATCGTCCTTATCTGAGGACAAAAGATAATTTATAAAGTGAAAAATAAAAGTTTGTTTTCCGTATCCTGAAGGGCCAGATATTAAATTAACCCGAGAAAGAATCTTTTTTTTGTTTAGATCATCTAAATATTCGAAGTATTTATTATAATTAAATAATTTAAACTGATAAAAAGGCTCATTGAAATTTAAATTTTTTTCTAATTCCATATCTTTTTTTTATAATTTTAATCACTTTATCAAAAATTATTCTTTCATTCACTCCACGCGACATTGATGAATTAACAATCAAATATCCTGCTTTTTTTGACAAAATTGAAAAAGCGTTATTAACCATCTTATAAAACTTTTTGGGTAAAAAATCATATTTATTATTAGATCTTCTGTTAATTAATCTAGTTTTAATATTTTTAGCATTTAATTTTAATAGAATTGTTAAGTCAGGCTTTAGCTTTTTCGCTATTAATTGTTGCATAATTAATATTGCCCTCTTATCTATGCCAAAACCAGCTCCTTGGTATGCCAATGTTGAATCTAAAAAGCGATCACATATAACGATTTTATTTTTTTTTAAACACGGGTAAATTTTTTTTTCTAAATGTTCGGATCTGCAAGCAAAATAAAGAAATGTTTCCGTGTATCTGTTTATTTTTTTATTGTGTAAGATAATTTTTCTTATAGATTCAGAAGTTTTGGTGCCACCTGGTTCACGAGTGTATTCAACTGGTAAATTGTTTTTCTTTAATCTAAGGTAAAGTTTCTTACCATGAAAGGTTTTGCCTGAGCCATCAACGCCTTCAAGGACAATAAATAATCCTTTTTTTTTAATATACATCGCCCCAAATCAAATAATTAATAGATCTAAAAATTCTAGAAAAAATGTTAACTTTGGAAACTTTTTCCATTGCATATACCGGAGTTTCTTTTATTAATTCTTCATTAAAAAAAATTTTCAACGTGCCCAACTCTTGGTCTTTGGCAATAGGTGTTTGAATAGGAGTTTCATGTTCAATATATGAGCTTAAGCCGCTTTTTTTTCTTTTCGGTATATTAATAAAAATATTTTCCTTTGTTGTGACTTTTACTTCTGGTTTTTTTCCAAGCCAAACTTTTAAATTTTCCAAAGGCTCATCTTTTTTTGAAATTGAAATAGTATCAAAAGATCTTAGTCCCCAAAATAATAGTTTGGAAGATTCTTTTGAACGTGAGTTTTTTGTATTAAAACCGCTTGCTACAGCAATCAGCCTTCTTCCCCCCTCTGTTTTTATAGAAGATGCCAAAGAATATTTTTCAACTGATAAAAAACCAGTTTTTAATCCATCAACTCCAATATTTTTATATAGAAGAGGATTTCTATTTCCTTGAGTTATGGGATCTCCTCCGGTTCTGTCCCAGGTAAAACTGGTTTCTTTAAAATAATGATAATATTCAGGATAATTCATAATTAAGTATCGTGACATTTTAGCAATATCTCTAACGGTCGAATAATTTTCTGGATCTGCTATACCCGAAGAATTGGCAAAATTAGTGTTGTACATTTCTATTTCTTCAGCTTTAATATTCATTAAATTTGCAAACTCCTCTTCTGATCCTGCTAAGCCCTCAGCTAATGCCACGCATGCATCGTTGCCCGAAACTATTATGATGCCTTTAAGTAAATCTTCTACTCTTACCATGTCATTTAACATTATAAACATCGAGGAGTACCCACTTTTGGACATTCTCCAGGCGGTTTCTGAAACAGGAAACTCTTCATCAAGGGTAACATCGCCCTTTTGAAGTAAATCGAAGGCTATAATTGCGGTCATTATTTTAGTCATAGAAGCCGGATAGATTTTATGATCAGAATTATCTTCGTAAAGAACATCATTCGTATGATAGTCAATCAAAATTGAGGAATTTGCATCAACCGATATTTTTTTTGCGGCGTATGAAGTTGTGATAAAATTAAAAAGAATAACAATTAAAAGTAAAAAAATTTTTTTCATTTTTGATATATATCCAAATTTGTAAATCCAAGTTTATCTAACTTTATATATGTTGATTGTAATGATTTAAAGTTCTTAAAAGGACCTAAATATAGGCGATGTTTATTGTCATTGATAGAATTAATAGACAATTTGTTAGATTTAATTTGTTCATTTAAATATTTTTTTAAGTTTTCAGCCGAATCTAAATAATAAAAGTCTGATATCAGTATGTAAAATTTAGTATTACCTTTTTTTCTTTTTTTGTTATTTTGAGATTTTGACAAATCTGCAACCATAACCTCTTCAACGGGAGCTTTTTCTGCTACTTCTCTCTCTTCTTCAAAAGTTGTAGCTTTTTTTGCAACAAAAGTTTTATTTTTCTTGATTTCTGAAAATTCAACATACGGATTGTCCAAATCTAATTCTAGAAGCTTAGCAATTTTTTTTGATACTACCAATTTGTATATGCTGGGATAGTTTTCTTTTGCAACGACTTTTGCTTTTAAAGATTTTGAATTGACTGGATTAAATATGTCAATAAATGAATTTTTTTTAATTTTATTATGTATAACTTCTAGTTCATTATTTTTGATTTTCTTACGTAAAATTTTATCTTTTTTTAAACTTTCTTCATAAATTAAAACGAATCCTTTTTCTGCAGGGGGTTCTTCGGTTATATCTTGCGTGGATTGGTAAGTGCCGCTAACGCATGAGCTTAAAAAAAAAATAAAAATTAGTAAAATTCTATATGTCATTTTTAATCATATTGGCGAGTTTACAAACGGAAATACCAAATCTCAAAGAACGATTCCATTGTAATACTTTTTCATAATTTTCAAATACTAAAAATTTTGGAGAAGTTTTGCCGTCAGGTGATATTAAAGCAGCTTTTATTTTTTTATTTATTTCAACATCAGTGGGAAGCTCCACGCCTAATTTTTTCCATTTTTTTATTGTTAATTTGTTGGAAATTCCTCTTGCTGAATAATTTATCAGTTTTTCTTTTATTTCTTTGTTTAGCTGAACTTGAATATAACAGTGCGTGCCCTGTTTCCATCCCATTCTATGGATATAATTAGCGGCTGAAGCCACAGAATCTTTTGTGGATTTTTTTAAATCAATTTTTCCATCTTTGTCATAATCAATTGCATAATTTTTAATGGTTGAAGGCATAAATTGAAAATTTCCAATAGCACCCGCCCAAGAACCAAACAAAGCATCTACCTCAATCATTTTTTTATCAACGAGACTTAGTAATATTAAAAGTTGTTTTGAAAAAAAAGCACTTCTTCTTTCATCAAAGCTTAGCGTTGCTAGAGAAGAAACTATATCCATTTTTCCAACATATTTTCCAAAATTAGTTTCTATTCCCCAAAAAGCTAACAAAAGTTCTTTGTCTACAAGAAAATTTTTTTCTACTTCGTCAAATAATTTTTTATTTTGCAAATATAATGTCTTAGCCTTTTGAGCTCTTTTTTTTGTGGCTCTTTTATTGACGTATACTTCTGTTAGCTCAATAAATTCAGGTTGTTTTCTATCGTATTTTATAACCTTTTCTAAATATCTGGCATTTGTCAAAACCAGGTTTACAGTTTGCTTTGATATGCCCTTTTCAACTGCTTCAGTTTTAAATTGCTCAAGCCATATTTTAAATTCTTCGCTAGTTGAGGCTTTCGTGTATCCAGTGACAAATAAAAAAATAAGAAAAAAAAAGTAAAATCTGATCTGTTTGCGCATTTGAATTATTATCATTTATAGTTCATTTTTTAAAGCTAGAATTTAAATCCTTTAAATATATAAAAACAGCAACCCAAATAATGCAAAAACTCAATAATTTAACTACATTAAAACTTTCTTCATAATAAAAAATTCCTAAAAAAAACTGGCATGTGGGTGTAACAAAGAAAATCATTCCCGTTGTTCCCAAACCAGCAAATTCCACGCCTTTTAAATATAAATAAAGCGGAATTAACGTCATTAAGCCTGCTAAAAATAAAATAAAAGCTAAATTTAAATCACTGAAGGTAAAAAAATTATTCCCTTCTTTTGATATAAAATAAAATACCAATATTGCAATTGGTGATAACAATAAAGTTTCAACAAAAAGTCCTATATCAGCAGGAACGTCAATTTTTTTTCTAATTAAATTATAGGTGCTCCAACAAAGAGCTACGCTTAAACCAATCCAAGGAAAAGATTCAAAACTAAATAATAATATTACTACAGCCAAAAATACTAGAAAAATAGAGATTATTTTATTTCTATTTTTAGGTTCTTTTAAAAAAACAATTCCAAAAAAAACACTCAATATTGGAAATATATAATAACCAAAACTTGCATCAATAAGACGATTGGTTACAACCGCATATATCCATATTGTCCAATTGGCTAAAATAATAAGACCCGTTAGAAATAAAACGGATAGCTTTTTAAAATCTCTTACAATGGACAAAAGGATATTCCATTTTGATAAATAAGTAGTAGTGAAGATGAGAATAAAAACTGTCCAAATCGTTCTGTGAATAACTAACTCTATGTGACCAACAAATGATACATATTTAAAATAAAGAACGCCTATGATTCCCCACCAAAATGAACCAGCGGCACTATATAAAATTCCATTAATAATTTTTTGTTTCATTTAAATTTTTAAAGTTGAGTTTTACTATTTTAAATTATAAAAAAGTACTATTATTTCTGTTAAGATATATAATAAAACTCCTTTAAAGATGATTAAATTTAAACAACAAGCCTTTTACCCGGGCAATAATAAGGCAGATTTTCTATCTGGCATTCGAAGCACTAATCCTGAAAGCCAAAATAAATACAAAAGAGTTTCGCTGTCCCCTATTCGTTATGCGGGAGGTAAAACTTTGGCCGTTGGGCATGTGGTTGAGCTAATACCAGACAATGTAAAGAAAGTTGTCTCACCTTTCTTTGGGGGTGGCTCTATCGAAATAGCTTTAACCAAAAAACTGGGAATGCGGGTTATTGGATATGATATTTTTGATATTCTTTGTAACTACTGGAAATTTCAAATTGAAAAACCTGATATTTTATACAAACGTTTAAAAAAACTTAAACCAAACAAAAGTACTTTTGAAAAAATTAGATTAATACTAAATAAAGTTTGGAAAAAACAAACCAAACTAGATCCTCTTACTTTGGCAGTTTATTATGTTTACAATTTTAATCTTTCTTATGGGCCTGGTTTTATGGGGTGGACTTCTGACATTTATCTCAACAAAAAAAAATATGACAAAATGATTGAAAAAATTAAAAATTTTGACCCAGGAAATTTAAAAGTTAAATGTGATGATTTTCAAAACGTTATTAAAAAACACAAGAACGACTTTTTGTATTGTGATCCGCCCTACTATATTGGAAAACATTCAAAAATGTTTAAAGGAATATATCCCATGAGAAACATTCCTGTGCATCATAGAGGATTTGAACATGAAAAGCTTCGTGATTTGTTAAAAAAACACAAGGGTGGATTTGTTTTGTCTTATAACGATTGTCCAACAATTAGAAAATATTACAAAGGATTTAAACAATCCTTTCCTAGCTGGCAATATACCATGGGACAAGGAGAAACTAGAATTGGAAAAAATAGGATAGAAAAAGGAGATGGTCACGTTAAAGATTCACACGAAATAATTATTTTTTCTCCTA
>CEUB01092493.1_pt1 | contig 12506 bp, 11 predicted proteins | sample 356491 | NCBI WGS metagenome assembly CEUB01 (sample SAMEA2623370, study PRJEB7988) | marine metagenome | isolation source: saline water (ENVO:00002010), including | reverse complement strand
TAAAATGGAATAGGTAAATTTCTCAGCATGTTGACTATATATAGCAATTTTCATTTTCTAGAAGAATTCTATTGCAAATTATTAAAAAAAAGAGAACCCAGCGCTTAAAAGTTTGTATTTTTGAAAAAAAGAAATTGGTCAAATTAAGTGTAAATATTAATAAGATTGCAACTCTAAGAAATGCGAGAGGAGGAAACACTCCAGATTTGCTTAAAATGGCATCAGATATTCAGTCATATGGAGCAGATGGCATTACTATTCATCCACGACCTGATGAAAGACATATTACTTATGAAGATGCAAAGGAATTACCAAAAGTTGTTTATAAAGAATTTAATATTGAGGGAAATCCAATAGATAAGTTTGTTAATCTAGTCTGTAAAATTAAGCCAACTCAAGTAACTCTTGTGCCAGATGCAGTTGATGCCATTACATCCAATTCTGGATGGGACACCATAAAAAATAAGAGTTTTTTAAAAGATATTGTTTCTGAGTTTAAAAACAATGGAATAAGAACATCTCTTTTTGTAGATCCAAATTTAAAATTTATTGAAGCAGCAAAAGAAACAGGGGCTGATAGAATAGAGTTATATACTGAGTCTTATGCCAATAGTTTTGAAAAAGGAAATTTGCAAGAGATGAATAATTATATAGAATCTTCTTTACTGGCTAATAAACTACAATTAGGGATAAATGCTGGGCATGACTTAAATCTTCAAAACATTCATTACTTTATAACTAATATGCCATTCCTAGATGAAGTATCGATAGGTCATGCAATAATTTCTGAATCTTTGTATTTGGGAATTGAAAATGTAGTGAATTTATATTTGCAAAAAATGAATTGATGCTTTTAAAAAGCAAAATTATTGGTCAGGGGCCTAACCCTTTAATTATTTTACATGGATTTTTAGGAATGTCTGATAACTGGAAGACATATGCAAAAAAAATGAGCTCTTTAGGTTTTCAAATTCATTTAATAGATCAGAGAAATCATGGAGATAGTTTTCACAGCAATGATTTTAATTATACTTTTCTAGCTCAAGATTTATACAATTATATAAATCACTATAAGATTAATAATTTTTCTATAATTGGGCACTCAATGGGAGGGAAAACAGCAATGATGTTTTCTTCACTTTACCCTATGGAAATTAATAAATTAATTATTGTAGATATCTTACCAATAAGTTATAAAAGTAATTTTCAAAGCATTTTGGATTCTTTAAAATCAATTGATTTAAATACTATTAAATCAAGAAACGAAGCAAATATTATTTTAGAAGAAACTATTGATGAAGTTTCAATTAGAGGGTTTTTATTAAAAAATTTGTATAGAAACAACAAAAACAAATTAGATTTTAAATTTAATTTAGATGTTTTACATGCTAAATTTGATGAGGTTGAAAACGCTATTAATTTATCACTTCCTTTCTATGGGAAATCACTATTTATAAAAGGAGAAAAATCAAATTATATTACAGAAATTGAAATTGAAAAAACAAAAAAGTTTTTCCCAAACTTAAAACTTGTAACTATTCCAGATTCTGGACATTGGGTTCATTCAGAAAATCCAGAATTTTTTTTAAAAGAGACCTTTACTTTTTTAAAATCTTAAAAGTTGGTCAACTTTCTAAAAAGACCTATTTTTACGCCCTAATTTTTAGGCAAAACATGAAAATTACTCGAAATGACATTGATAAATTAAATTCGACATTAATAGTTGATATTGATAAAAAAGATTATGAATCAAATGTCGATAAGGTTTTAATTGACTATAAAAAAAGAGCCAATATACCAGGTTTTAGAAAAGGTCATACCCCAATAGGATTAATTAAAAAACAATATGGTCTTTCTGTTAAGGTTGATGAAGTAAATAAGTTAATGCAAAAGACTTTAAATGATTTTTTAATTAAAGAAGATCTAGCAATTTTGGGGAACCCTATTCCTAAAGAAAACCCAGAATTAGATTGGCATGCAGATAAAATGTCCTTTGAATTTGAATTAGGTCTTTCTCCAAATTTTGAAGTTTCATTGAATAATAAAAAACCAATTAATTTATATGAAATTGAAGCTGATAAAAAAATGATTGATAGTCAAATTATAAATATTCAAAATCAATATGGGAAGCTAGCCTCAAAATTAAATGTAGAAGAGGGATTTGAACTTAACGGAGTTTTTAAAAATTCTGAATTTGAAGTCGATAATTCCAGTACTTTTCAATTAAAAAATATTAAAGGAAAATTAAATATAGATTTAATTAAAAAAATGAAAATCGGTGAATCCATTGCCTTAAAAACAAAGGGTTTATTTAATAAAGAATCAGATCTAAGTTTCCACTTAAAACTAAATGATAATAATAAAGATCAAATATCTGATGTTGAATTTACTTTAAATGAGATTAACGAAAGAATCCCAGCTGATTTGGATCAGGATTTATTTGACAAGCTTTTTGGAAAAGATAAGATAAAATCTGTAACTGAACTTAGATTAAAACTTAAGGAAGATGCAGAGAAAAATTTTGTAAACCAATCAGATCAAAAATTATTAAATGATGTTACTGAATATCTAATTGATACTACAAAATTTAATTTACCAGAAACTTTTCTTAAAAAATGGATGCAAAAGACAGGCGAAAATAAATTAACTAAAGAAGAAGCTGAAGAAGAATATGAAAAATCTGAAAAAGGCTTAAGATATCAGCTAATTGAATCTAAAATAATCGAAAAAAATGAAATTAAAATTGATTTAGATCAAATAAAAGATTTTTCAAAAGAGATGATTAAAAATCAAATGAAGCAATATGGGCAATTAAATCCTGATGAAAAGGAATTAGAATCTATTTCAAAAAGAATTCTTTCCAACAAAGATGAAGTTAAAAGGATTTCAGACCAACTTTTAAGTCAAAAATTAATTGCTTTATTTAAGTCAGAATTAAAGTTTAAAACTAATAAAGTTTCTTATGAGAAATTTATTGAAATGGCTTATAGTAAAAATTAATTAACTTTATTACAAATATTTTTTAGAATTTAAATATGGATCACGCTAAAGAATTTAAGAAATACTCAATAAAACATCATGGTATCAATTCATTGTATTATGATGAATTAGTTGCAAGTATGACTCCTTATATTATTGAGGAAAGACAATTGAATGTAGCACAAATGGATGTTTTTTCTAGACTGATGATGGATAGGATTATATTTTTAGGAACTGCTATAAATGATTCTATTGCTAATATTATTCAGGCACAATTGCTTTTTTTAGAAAGCACAGATAAAGACAAGGACATTCAAATATATATTAATTCACCTGGTGGTTCAGTATATGCAGGACTAGGAATTTATGATACTATGCAATTTATTAATCCTGAAGTTGCTACAATATGTACTGGTATTGCTGCTTCTATGTCGGCAGTTTTGTTGTGTGCTGGAGAAAAAGGAAAAAGATCTGGTTTAAAACATTCAAGGGTAATGATTCACCAACCCATCGGAGGAGCGCAAGGACAAGCTTCAGATATTGAAATAACAGCTAGAGAGATTGGCAAATTGAAAAAAGAATTATACGAAATCATTGCCAAGCATTCTGGTCAGAAATATGATAAGGTTTATAGCGATAGTGATAGAGATTATTGGATGAAAGCTCCTGAGGCTAAAAAATATGGTATGATAGATGAAGTTTTAGCAAAAAAATAAAACCTATGATTATTTTTTAACTATAAATTATGCCTGATAAAGATTTAATCTGTTCTTTTTGTGGATTAAGTAAAGTTCAAACAAATTTACTTGTTGCTGGTCAAGAAGCCCATATATGTGATAGCTGTATTGAACAAGCATATGGAATTATTATTGAAGAATCTAAAAAAGAGGATTCTAGTACTAAGAATGAAGAATTAAAGATTGCGAAGCCTAGGGAAATAAAACTTTTTTTAGATGATTATGTGGTTGGACAGGAACAAACGAAAAAAATAATTTCTGTAGCGGTATATAATCATTATAAAAGGCTTTATCAAAAGAAGTCAGATAATACAGTAGAAATTGAAAAAAGCAATGTTCTTATTGCAGGTCAAACTGGAACAGGAAAAACTTTAATAGCAAAAACAATTTCAAAAATGCTTAATGTTCCTTTAGCTATCGTAGATGCTACAGTTTTAACAGAAGCAGGCTATGTTGGCGAAGATGTTGAAACAATTCTAACTAGGCTATTACAGGCCGCGGATTATGATCAAGATAAAGCAGAAAGAGGAATAGTCTTTATTGATGAGATTGACAAGATTGCTAGAAAAAATGATAACCCTTCAATAACGAGAGATGTTTCTGGTGAAGGGGTACAGCAAGCTTTATTGAAATTATTGGAAGGAACTGTTGTTAATGTTCCCCCAAAAGGAGGACGGAAACATCCTGATCAAAAATTTATTGAATTAGACACTCAAAATATTTTATTTATTGCAGGTGGAGCTTTTGATGGAATTGAAAAAATTATTTCAAAAAGATTGAATATGCAAGTAGTAGGGTATAAAAATTCTTCCAAAACATTAGTTAATGATTCTCAAAACTTATTGAGTTATATTTCACCTATGGATCTGAAAAATTATGGACTTATTCCTGAAATTATAGGAAGATTACCCGTTTTAACCCATATGAATAGTCTTGATAAAAAATCTTTAAGATCAATTTTGACTGATCCAAAAAATGCTATTATAAAACAGTATGAAAAACTTTTTGAAATGGATGAAATAAAAATTTCATTTACTGATAATGGCCTGGACTACATAGTTGAAAAAGCCTTAGAGTATAAACTTGGCGCTAGAGGTTTAAGATCTATATGTGAAATTGTTCTAAATGATGCAATGTTTGAATTCCCTGGGTCCAAAAGAAAAAAATTAACAGTAGACAGGAACTATATTTCTAACAAATTATCTAAATCTAAGCTTAATATTTTAAAGGCTGCTTCTTAACTATAAGTTAATAATTCTTCAATTAATTTTCTGTCATTACAAAGTCTAGGAATTTTATTTTGACCACCTAACTTCTTTTTTTCTTTTAGCCAATCATAAAATTGATTTTTTCTTGCTACAATAATTTCAATTTCAGACATTGTAATATTTTTAAATCTTTTTGCTTTGTAGTCAGTATTTGTATTCTGAAGATTAATGTCCAAATCTTTTTTGAATTTATTTAAATCTTTTGGAGGAGTTTTGAATTCAATTAACCATTGATGAAATCCTGAACTTTTGCCTTTCATGAAGTATGGAGCAGCTGTATATTCAACAATATTTAATTTGTTTATGGATAATGTTTTTTCTAAAGCAGTTTCAGCATTTTCAATTATTAATTCTTCCCCAAATGCATTTATAAAATTTTTTGTTCTTCCAGATATTTTTATCCTAAAGGGAAATGTTGAGGTGAATTTAACGGTATCTCCTATTTTATATCTCCATAATCCAGAGTTTGTTGAAATAATCATTACATAGTTAATGCCAGTTTTAACTTGAGAGAGGTTAATAGCTTTTTCATCAGGAGTTCCATAATAATTCATTTCTATAAATTCATAAAAAATACCATAATCAAGCATTAATAATAATTCGTTAGAATCATTAGAGTCTTGTAAAGCAAAAAAGCCTTCCGATGCATTATATGTTTCATAATAATTAACATTGTTAGAAAATATTTTGTTAAATTCTTGTCGATAAGGACTAAAATTTACTCCTCCATGGAAGTAGACTTCAAGATTTGGCCAAACTTCATTAATATTTGTTTTTTTAGTTTCGTATAAAACATTGTTTAAGAGTGTTAACATCCAAGATGGGACACCAGCAAGGCTAGTTACATTTTCATTTATTGTATTCTTTATAACAGCATTAATTTTTTCATCCCATTTATCAATTAATGAAATTTGATTATTAGGGGTACTAATCATTTCAGCCCAAATAGGAAGGTTGTCAATTAAAATAGCAGATAAATCCCCAAAGTAATTGTTGTTATTTTCATATAACTTTCTGCTTCCACCAAGTCTTAAAGATTTACCAGAGAACAAGTTTGAATTAACATTGTTATTAATATATAAACACAAAGCATCTTTTCCCCCTTGAAAATGACATTTATCTAATGTCTCACTACTAACAGGTATAAATTTACTTTTAGAATTAGTTGTTCCACTAGATTGTGCAAACCATTTAATCTGCTCATTCCAAAAAATATTTTGCTCTCCTTTAATTGATCTTTCAATCAAGGGATAAAAGTTTTCATAATTAGTTATTGGAATTCTATTAGTAAATTCTTTGTAATTTTTAATTGATTTAAAGTCATATTTTTCCCCAAACTCCGTATTTTTCGCACTATTTAATAAGCTCATTAATGTTTCGTTTTGAACTTCTATAGGATATTTCTTAAATAATTCTATTTGATGAATTCGTTTTTTTAAAAACCATGACATAACAGTGTTTAAGAAAGAAAAAGGCATATTTATAGTATATTTATTATATAAATTTAAATTAAATTTTTTAAGATGTTTAAAGGAGTTTTAACAAAAATGAAAGTTGAGTTGAATGAAAGAGTAGATTACTTTCTTGATTTTAAAAATGATTTTCTTCACATTAACTCATTAATTGGAAAAAAAATAAAATTAAAACATGAAGGTTATGAATGTCTTAATTGTCAATCTAATCAGATTATTTATCGACAAGGGTTTTGTAAAAATTGTTTTTTTGAAATGCCAAGTACTGCAGATTGGATCATGAAACCAGAGCTGAGCAAAGCACATTTAAATATTGAAGAAAGAGATTTAGAATTTGAAAAAGAAGTTCAATTAAAACCTCATATTTTATATTTAGCCTTCTCTAGCTCTATTAAGGTTGGTGTAACAAGAAAAACACAAGTTCCTTTTAGATGGATTGATCAAGGAGCTATTAAAGCTATTGAAATAGTAGAATTACCAAATAGATTCTTAGCAGGGATTAGTGAGGTTGAGTTAAAAAAGTTTTATGCTGATAAGACAAATTGGAGGGAGATGTTAAAAATTAATAATTCTGAAATTGATTTAGAGTTAGAAAGAGAAAAATCAATTAAAATGATCCCTGAACAAGCAAAAGAATTTGTAAAAAACAAATCCTATAAAACTTTAAATATTAAATATCCTGTCAATAAATATCCTTTAAAACCCAAAAGTTTGAACATAATAAAAGAAAATAAATATCAAGGTGAGTTAATTGGAATTAAAGGGCAATATTTAATTTTTAGTGATGATACTGTTTTTAACGTAAGATCTAATGAAGGAATTAGATTAGATATAAGTTTTTAATTAAATTTTTATTTCTTCCCCAACTTTTAAATCAAACTTTTTTCTAAATAAATAAACAAAAAAATAAAGAAGTGGAGTGTCTAAGAATGCAATGATTATTTTAAATAGAACACCTGAAACAACAAGCCCTGTAAAACTATCCCAACTTAAAACTCCAAAAACACATAAAAGTCCAATAACAGTAAATGTATCTATAAACTGAGAACTAAAAGTAGAAAAGTTGTTCCTTAACCAAAGCATCTTTCCTTTAGTTAAATTTTTCCAAAAGTGATAAATTTTAATATCAATAAATTGAGCAAATAAATATGCAAGCATTGATGCTAAAACAGCTAAACCAGAAAGAGAAAAGACATTAGAAAAAGTTTCATCATTTATTGGAGATGACTCTAATGCAGGGACATAATTTGAAACTAAAATTATTGATAAAGAAAAAAAAGATGCAAATATTCCGGCAATAACAACTTGGTTAGCTTTTTTTTGACCATATATTTCTGAAATTAAATCTGTAACTAAAAAGGTTATTGGGTAAGGTAATATCCCAACAGAAAGTTCAAATAATTTTATTCCATTTATAGATAAATCAAAGGGATACCAATAAAAAAATTTTTGAAAAATTAAATTAGAGACAACTAATGATGTAATAAATAAAGCTGCTAAATAAAGATATATTTTACTAGCTAATTTTTTTTTTGATTCAGTCATCAATGTCTTTTATTGTAAAATTATAAAAATAGTATTTTATATAAAGAGAAATAACCTTAATTGTTTAATTTGGTAATATGAAGAAGCAATTAACATACTTGTCTTTAGGAAGTAATATTGGAGATAAAGAAAAAAATATTCAATATGCTTTAAATGAAATTGATAAGAAAATAGGAGATGTAATTTCAATATCTAAATTATATGAAAATCCTTCAATAGGTTTTACTGGTGACTTATTTTATAATTGCTGCATAGGCGTTCAAACAATATTAGAGCCTAATGAGCTTCTAAAGATTATATTAAAAATTGAAAAGGAAGGAGGTAGAATTAGAAACAAATCTAAACGAAATTCATCTAGAACAATAGATATAGATATTTTATTTTATGAAGATCAATCAATTATTTCTAAGAATTTAAAGATACCACACCCAAAACTTCATGAAAGAGAATTTGTTATTAAACCCCTAATTGATATTGCAAAAGGGAAAATTCATCCTGTTTTAAATAAATCTGTTTTAGAGATTAGTCACGGATTGAAAGGGTTTAAAGCATTTAAAGAAGTTGATGATAAAATTCAAAATCCAGTATTAAATACATTATCCAATTATAACAATATAGTAATTGAAGGGAATATTGGAGTTGGAAAAACATCATTGTCAAAAAAACTATCCGAGGACTTAAATAAGAATTTAATTTTAGAAGGTTTTCAAGAAAATCCTTTTTTAGAAAAATTTTATAATAATCGCCACAGATATGCTTTGAATTTGGAGTTGACTTTTTTAGTTGATAGATGTAGACAGTTAAATGATTATAAAAATCAATTAGATTTATTCAAGACGGGAGTAGTATTTGATTATGATATTGTAAAATCATTAATTTTTGCTGGAGTAACTCTTTCAGAAAATGATTTTAATCTTTATAGAAATATTTTTTATTTCATGACTAAGGATTTGATAAAGCCTAATTTAATAATCTATTTAATGCAAACACCAGAAAAGTTGCTTTTAAATATTGAAAAAAGAGGCAGGCATTTTGAGAGAAAAATCAATAAAGAATATTTAAAAAAAATTAATCAAGCCTATATGAAATCTTTGAAATCTAAAACGGATTGGAAGATATTATTTATTGATGTTTCAGATATAGATTTTGTAGAAAATGAAGGACATTATTTGGAGTTATTATTTAGGATTAAACGCAGTTTAATTTAGAGCGTTGAAAAACTCCCAAATTAAAATAGCTGAACAGGCAGAAACATTTAATGAATGTTTAGTTCCAAACTGAGGAATTTCAATTACATCATTTGATAAATTAATGGCTTTTTGTGAAACTCCTTTTATTTCATTTCCTAATACTATAGCATGCTTTACGTTTTTATCAATATTTAATTTATTTAATTTTTTAGATTTATTTGTTTGCTCCACACTCCATACAAAAACATTTTTTTCTTTCAGCTTTAATATTATTTCATCAATATTTTTATAATATTCCCAATCAACACTTTCTGTAGATCCTAATGCTGTTTTTTGAATATCCTTGTTAGGTGGGCATGCTGTAATTCCACAAAGAAATATTTTTTCAATTATAAATGCATCAGCAGTTCTGAAAATAGCACCAATATTATTTAAACTTCTAATGTCATCTAAAACAATAATTAAAGGAGTTTTGGGAATTTTTTTAAATTCAGAAACATCTATTCTCCCAAGCTCACTATTTTTTAATTTTCTCATTTCTTTTTTTGCAAAGTAAAAGATTAAATTTCTAAATAATAGTAAATTAGCTTATAATCAAATTAAAATTGGGAAAAGAGATTAAAAAGGTTACGCCATTAATGAAGCAGTATAATAAGATTAAGGAAAAGTATCCTGATGCCTTATTATTATTCAGGGTTGGAGATTTCTATGAAACTTTTCATGATGATGCAATTAAAGCATCTAAAATTTTAGGAATTGTTTTAACAAAAAGAGGAGCAGGAAGTAATAGTGAAACTAAATTAGCAGGTTTCCCTCATCATTCATTAAATACTTATTTACATAAATTAGTTAAAGCGGGAGAAAGAGTTGCAATTTGTGATCAATTAGAAGATCCAAAAACAACTAAAACTATTGTTAAGCGTGGAGTCACAGAATTAATAACACCTGGCGTTTCATTAAATGATGAAATACTTGAAAAAAAGTCAAATAATTTTTTAGCATCAGTTTATAATATAAAAGAAAATTTTGGTATTTCTTTTTTAGATATTTCAACTGGAGAATTTTTGATATCTGAGGGAAAAATAGAATATATAAAAAATTTAATCCAAAGTTTTGATCCAAAGGAAATCTTAATTTCAAAGGATTTTAAGAAAGAATTTAATGATCTATTTGGGAGTTTTAATTCTGTTTTCTATTTGGAAAAATGGATTTATAATAAAGATTATGCTCTTGAAAAAATTAAAAATCAATTTAAAGTTTCAAGCCTTAAAGGTTTTGGAATTAAAGATGATAATTTAGGGGTTATTTCATCTGGCTCAATCCTTCACTATTTGGATGAAACACAACATTCAAAACTTTCTCATATTACAAATATTCATTTGATTATTAACAATGATTTTGTTTGGATGGATAGATTTACTATGTCTAATCTAGAGCTATTAAAGTCAAATTCAAAAGATGGTATTTCTTTATTAGATGTGATTGATAAAACTTCCACTCCAATGGGGGGAAGAATGCTTAAAAGATGGATAATTCATCCTATTATTGATTTAAAAGAATTAGAATTTAGATATGGATGTGTAAATTATTATGTGAAAAACAATAATCATTCGGATGATGTAATATCTATATTAAAATCATTTAGTGATTTGGAAAGAATAATGGCCAAGGTGGCAACATCAAAAATTAGTCCAAGAGAATTAGTTCAATTAAAACATAATTTAAATTCAATAAAGCCATTAAAGGATTTGTTAGATTCCAGTAATAATAAATTCATCAAAAAAATTTCTAAATCTTTAGATATATGTAAGAAATTAATAAAAATTTTAGATTCAACATTAGATGATAATGCACCAGTAAATGTTGCAAAGGGTAATGTAATTAAATTGGGCTTTGATAATGAGCTTGATAAATTAAGAGAATTATCAAAATCTGGAAAAAATTATTTAAATCAAATCCTAGAAAGAGAAATTGAAAATACAGGAATAAGTTCTTTAAAAATAAGTTTTAATAATGTTTTTGGATATTATTTAGAAGTAAGAAATGTCCATAAAGATAAGGTCCCACAAGAATGGATTAGGAAACAAACATTAGTAAGTGCAGAAAGATATATAACAGAAGAATTAAAAGATTATGAATCAAAGATATTAGGTGCTGAAGAAAAAATTTCAATATTAGAAAATCAAATTTTTGATGATTTAATATTAAGTATTCAGCCCTTTATATCATTAATTAAGAATAATTCCTATTGGATTGCAGTTTTAGATTGTTTATGTGGATTTGGAGTATTAGCGGAAAAAATGAATTATACTATTCCGACAATTAATAATTCTAATTCAATTAAAATAATTGAAGGGAGGCATCCAGTTATTGAAGCTCAATTGACACACGACAATCCTTATATTCCCAATGACATTTCTATAAGTAATGATCAAAACCAAATATTAATGATTACTGGACCTAACATGTCAGGTAAATCAGCGATATTGAGACAAACGGCGTTGATAGTTTTACTAGCTCAAATTGGAAGTTTTGTTCCTGCACAAAGAGTCGAAATGGGGCTTATAGACAAGATATTTACTCGAGTGGGAGCAAGTGATAATATTTCTATTGGAGAATCTACTTTTATGGTTGAAATGAATGAGGCTGCTGCAATAATTAATAACATTTCCAATAGAAGTTTGATTTTGTTAGATGAAATTGGAAGAGGAACTAGTACATATGATGGAATTTCAATTGCATGGGCGATAGCTGAATTTTTACATGACCATCCTTATAAGCCTAAAACATTATTTGCGACTCATTATCACGAAATTAATATGATGGCTAATTCTTTTGAAAGAATTAATAATTTTAATGTCTCTGTAAAGGAAACAAATGATAATGTTATTTTTTTAAGAAAATTAGTTCCAGGTGGAAGTGCACACAGTTTTGGAATTCATGTTGCTAGAATGGCAGGAATGCCAAAACAACTTATTTTTTCAGCTAAGAAAATATTAAAAAAATTAGAAAAATCCCATCAATTTAATAATACCAATAAAGAAAAAGATAATGATGACTTTCAGTTAAGCTTTTTTAATTTAGATAATCCAAAATTAGAAGAATTAAAAGAGGATATTTTAGCTTTGAATATTGATGAATTAACCCCTGTGGAAGCTCTCATTAAATTAAATGAAATTAAAAGAATACTAAATTCATGATAATTCTGGGTTATTTAGAAGAGTATTATTTACAATTTTTTATTTTTTTGTTTTACATTTGCAATCCAATTTGCGAAAGTAGCTCAGGGGTAGAGCATCACCTTGCCAAGGTGAG
>CEUB01030408.1_pt1 | contig 12533 bp, 13 predicted proteins | sample 356491 | NCBI WGS metagenome assembly CEUB01 (sample SAMEA2623370, study PRJEB7988) | marine metagenome | isolation source: saline water (ENVO:00002010), including | reverse complement strand
ATATCTGTATCTAAAAAATGTTTAACCGCATAAATCAATGTAGAGCCTGAATTTAAAACATCATCAATTAAAACAATTGATTTGTTTTGATAATCTTCTAATTTTAATGATGTAGATATTTGTTTTCTAGGATTCTTTTTATCAATTATAATTTTACACAGTTTCACTTTAATATCTGAGTTGTTTTTTATCTCATCAGAAATTTTCTTTGAAATTATAAATCCATTCTTTTCAATACCTCCTATTATAATTTCTTCTTCACTGTTATTTGACTCTATAATTTGCAGTGAAATTCTTTTAATCTTTTTTTTAATCTGTAGATTGTTTAATATTTTTTTCTTGTCCATAAAAGAATGTTAAATAAATAAATTATATCCCATATAATTGTATTTTTGCACACAAAGTTAGGTTAATCTATGAAATTAAAAATACATATTTTTTTGTTTACGATTTTAATTTTAGGAATATCATGTAATCCTGATGATGACGATGGTATAACAGAAGTCCCCGAAGCTGATAGAACCGAACAACAAGTAATAGATAACGATTCATTAGTAGGTTACCTACAAACACATTACGTTAATGAATTTTTAATTTTAAATAATCCTAACATGTCTCTATCGGAGATAGAAATCAATCAACTGCCTGAAGACGGTGAGCTTCCAAATCCAGATGAAAATTCCTTATTAATTGATATTGTTGAAACACATACTACTACATATTTTGAAGTTGAATATGAATATTATGTGTTAAAGATCAATCAAGGTGGTTCTGAGGTATCTCCAAATTTTTCAGACAAGGTTAGAGTTTCATATGAGGGAAATCTTATGGATGATACTATTTTTGACAGCTCAGCTTCTCCGGTTGATTTTGATTTAACTTCAACTATAGCTGGATGGGGTAGAGTTCTACCTGAATTTAATAATGCAATAGATTTTACTGTAAATTCTGATGGAACTGTTAATTATAATGACCCAGGTGTAGGGATTATGTTTTTGCCTTCTGGTTTAGGATATTATTCAGCTGCTGCAGGTTCAGTTCCTGTATATTCTAATCTGATATTTAAATTTAAGGTTTTTCAATCTGAAGTTAACGACCATGATTTTGATAATGTCCCTTCACATTTAGAGGATATTGATGGAGATTATGATTTAACAAATGATAACTCTGATGATGATACTTTTGCCGATTTTGTTGACAGTGATGATGACAATGACGGTACATTAACGATTGATGAAGATTTAGAACCTGATACAGATTTAACTGTTGATAGAGACGGAGATGGGGACCCAACCAATGATATAGGAGATGGAGATCCAACTAATGATGACACTGATGGTGATGGTATACCAAATTACCTTGATCCAGATGATACTGCGTCTAGAGATGACTAATTATTTTCTTGCTATAACTTTTTTAGCTTTTTCTACAATCGAAGCTGCATCTAACCCGTATTTCTTCATTAACTGAGCTGGTGTGCCTGATTCGCCGAAGGTATCTTGAGTTGCTACATATTCTTGTGGTGCAGGTAAATTTTTTGCTAATACCCTTGAAATACTTTCTCCTAATCCACCAAGAAAATTATGTTCTTCAGCCGAAACTACACATTTTGTTTTTGAAATAGATTCTAATATTAATTTTTCATCCAATGGTTTTATGGTATGAATATTAATTACTTCAGCGTTAATACCAGAATTATGCAAGATTTTAGCAGCTTCCAAAGACTCCCATACAAGATGGCCGGTAGCAACTATAGTTACATCTTTTCCTTCTGTAAATTTGACTCCTTTTCCTATTATAAATTCTTGATTTGGGTCTGTAAATACAGGAACTTTCGGCCTTCCAAATCTTAAATATACGGGTCCCTTATGTTTAGCAATTGCTATAGTTGCAGATTTTGTCTGATTATAATCACATGTATTTATCACGGTCATACCTGGAAGCATTTTCATCATTCCAATATCTTCAAGTATTTGATGAGTTGCTCCATCTTCACCAAGTGTAATACCTGCATGTGAAGCGCAAATTTTCACATTTTTACCCGAATATGCAATTGATTGTCTAATTTGATCATAAACTCTCCCAGTTGAAAAATTTGCAAATGTTCCTGTAAAAGGAATTTTTCCTCCAATTGTTAACCCTGCAGCGATACCCATCATGTTAGCTTCCGCAATTCCAACTTGAAAAAATCTTTCAGGGTGATTTTTTTTAAACTCATTCATTTTTAATGAACCTGTTAAGTCAGCACACAAAGCAACTACATTTTCATTTTTCAGTCCTAATTCTGTTAGACCATCTCCAAAACCACTTCGAGTGTCCTTTTTTTCTGAATAAGTATAATTCTTCATATTAATAATCTCCTAATGTTACTGGATTTTGTTTTAATCCGATTTCTAATTGTTCATCATTTGGTGCTTTTCCATGCCATTCATGAGTATGCATCATAAAATCTACTCCATTTCCCATTATTGTTTTTAAAAGAATACATATTGGTTTCTTATTATTGCATTTGTTTTTTGCAGACTTTAATATTCCTTTAATTTGTTCAATATCGTTTCCATTTTCACATTCTAAAACTTCCCATCCAAAAGCTTCAAATTTACTTTTAATATTTCCTAGGTTTAATACATCATTTGTGGATCCGTCTATTTGTTGCCCATTTAAATCAATTGTTGCAATTAGATTATCTACTTTGTTAGATGCGGCATACATGATTGCTTCCCAGTTCTGTCCTTCCTGGAGCTCACCGTCACCCATTAGACAATAAATTAGATTACTGTCATTGTTAATTTTCTTACTCAAAGCTGCACCTATTGCAACAGAAAGTCCTTGACCTAAAGATCCGGACGCAATACGAACACCAGGAAGTCCTTCATGTGTAGTTGGATGTCCTTGTAGCCTTGAATCGATTAACCTGAAAGTATTTAATTCATCTACGTTAAAATAACCACATCTAGCTAAGACACTGTAAAAAACAGGTGATATATGTCCATTACTTAAAAAAAATAAGTCTTCATTATAACCGTCCATAGAAAATTTTTCATTTCTATTCATTTGAGAATGAAAAAGTGTTACCAAAAATTCAGCACATCCAAGTGAACCACCCGGATGACCTGAATTAACTTTATGAACCATTCTTAATATATCTCTTCTGGTTTGTGTAGTGATTTTTTCTAAGGTATTGGTATCTGTCATTTTAGATTAATTAAGTCTAATTGCAAGTTAATTTAATGCTATTCATTTTAGAAATAATTATATAGCCATTTATTAACAATTACACTTTTTTAGTAACAAGAATTATTTATGGCTTTATCTTAATTATATTTGCCATTGTATGATGCCAATATTTACTTTAGATTATCAAGACAATTCTACAAAAGCCAGGGCAGGAAAAATCATAACTGACCATGGTGAAATAAAAACACCTGTTTTTATGCCTGTTGGTACTCAGGGAACAGTAAAAGGTCTACATCAAAGCGAGTTAGAGAATGAAGTTAAGGCAGATATCATTTTGGGTAATACATATCATTTATACTTGAAGCCTGGTATTGAAATAATCGAAAAAGCAGGAGGTATTCATAAATTTATAAATTGGAAAAAAAATATATTAACCGATTCGGGTGGATATCAAGTGTATTCACTTTCATCAAATAGAAAGATTAGCGAAGAAGGTGTTCAATTTAAAAGTCATATTGACGGTAGTAAGCATTTCTTTTCGCCTGAAAATGCTATTGATATTCAAAGGTCTATAGGAGCAGATATCATTATGGCTTTTGACGAATGTCCTCCATATCCTTGTGATTATAGTTATGCAAAAAATTCTATGCACCTTACACACAGATGGCTTGATCGTTGTGTAGATAGATTTAATAATACTCAACCTTTATATAATTATGAGCAGTTATTTTTTCCTATACTACAAGGAAGTACTTATAAAGATTTAAGAAAACAATCAGCAGAATATATTTCTTCAAAAAATTGTTTTGGAAATGCAATTGGTGGTCTTTCGGTAGGTGAGCCCCATGATGAGATGTATGAAATGACTGAGATAGTATGTGATATTTTACCAAACGAAAAACCAAGGTATTTAATGGGTGTAGGTACACCAGCAAACTTGCTTGAAAACATTGCATTAGGTATAGACATGTTTGATTGTGTGATGCCAACAAGAAATGGCCGTAATGGCATGTTATTTACATCTGAAGGTGTGATTAATATAAAAAATAAAAAATGGGAGTTTGATTACTCATTAATTGATGTTAACGGTACCACTTGGGTGGATAAAACATATTCTAAATCTTATTTAAGACATCTTTTTTCGGTTAACGAAATGTTGGGTAGACAAATTGCCTCAATTCATAACTTAGGGTTTTATTGTAATTTAATGAATAATGCGAGAGAGAGAATAATTCAAGGAGATTTTATAAATTGGAAAAATAAAATGGTAAAAAAATTAATTAATAGATTGTAGTTGAATAAGATTGATAAATACATACTCAAAAAGTTTCTTGTAACTTATATTTTAATTCAGGCATTATTTGTTCCAATTGCAATTGTTGTAAATCTTGCCGACAATATTGATAAGTTATTAGCTAAAAAAGTACCCTTAAATGAAATCTTAGAGCATTATTATAATTTTAGTATTTATTTTTCTTCTAGTTTACTCCCTTTATTTTTATTTCTTGCGATTACTTGGTTTACTTCTAAGTTGTCATCAAATTCAGAAATAATTGCGTTATATTCTTCAGGTGTTTCTATTAGAAGGATACTAAAACCTTATATGTTTGGTTCACTTATTATTGCTTTGTTTTCATTGTTAACAGGAATGTTTATAGTCCCAGAATCCACAAAAAAATATAATGACTTCTCTTATAAATATTTAAAAGGTAACCGAAAGGCTGTCGATAACAAAAATATATTTAGGAAAATTAATGAAAATGAATATATTTTTTTAACCCAGTTTAATCAAAAAAATAAAGTTGGTACAAATTTTACATTAGAGAATTTTATAGGCGAAAAATTAAATTTTAAGATTAGTTCTACTAGTATTAGATATATTCCTGATATTGAAAAATTTAGACTGAATAATTACACAAGAAGAACTGTAACGGATTCCATTGATATAATTGAAAATAGAAGAACATTTGATACAATATTTTCATTCAAAGTAGATGATTTAACCCCTCTCAATTATGTTGCGGAGTCACTTAATTATAATGAGCTAATTAATTTTATTGCAATTGAAAAAAGCAGAGGTTCTACTAATATTGAAAGATATCTCGTAGTTAAATATAAAAAATGGAGCATACCCTTTTCAATTTTTATTTTGACATTAATTGGTTTTTCTGTATCCGCAGAGAAAAGAAGAGGGGGTACTGGAGTTAATTTAGCATTTGGAATTTGTGTGGCGATGATTTATGTATTTTTTGATAAGATATTTGGAGTACTAGCTCAACAATCTGAGTTATCTCCTCTTATTGCAGTATGGCTTCCAAATATTTTATTTGGAATTTTAGCAATCTATTTAGTTTCAAATGCAAAAAAATAATTCAATACACTTTATTCACCTCCATTTTTTAGTATTTATTGCTGGCTTTACAGCAATTCTTGGAGAATTAATAGTTAATCCATCAGAAATAATTGTATGGCATAGGATGTTAATAGCCTCAATTTTAACTGCATTTTTTATGTTAATCACTAAAAGAAGTTTTAAAATAAATCTAAAATTGCTTTTAAAATATTCAGTTTTAGGCCTTATAATAGCTTTACATTGGATTACCTTTTTTGAGGCTATTGAACAATCTAATATTTCATTAACATTGGCTATGTTTTCTACGGCAGCATTTTTTACTTCAATATTAGAACCTCTTTTATTCAAGAGAAAAGTAATTATTTACGAGGTTGTTTTGGGTTTTGTAGTTATTGCTGGGGTATCAATTATATTTAACGCTGAATTTAAATATTTATATGGAATTATTTTGGGAATTTTTTCGGCTCTGTTTGCTTCATTATTTTCAGTATTAAACGGTATTATGATTAAAAATGATAATGCTATAAAGATATCTTTTTACGAATTTATTTCAGGAGTTATTTTTATTACAATTTATATTTTTTTCTCATCTGATTTATCTGATTTATACATTGATGATTTTCTCTCTTTAAACTATTTATATATATTTTTACTAGGAACTATTTGCACCGCATATGCCTTTATTGCTTCGGTCTATCTTTTAAAATTCATATCACCATATTCGGTAGTTCTGACCTATAATCTTGAACCTATATATGGAATTATTCTAGCTTTAATATTTTTTGGTAATGCTGAAAAAATGAGCTTTTCATTTTATTTAGGTTTATTTTTAATTTTAGCATCTGTTATTATAAATATGTATGTAAAAAAAATAAATAATAACTATTAATAAATTCTAACTTTTTTATCTTTATAATAAATATTTTAGTATGAATTACCTGGATTTTGAAGAACCTATTAAAGAACTTGATAAACAGCTTGCTGAGTGTCTTGAGTTGGGTCAAAAATCTGATATTGATGTCACTGAAACATCTAATAAAATTCGCCTAAAATTAAAGGAGACTATCAAAGATATATATGGAAACTTAACTCCTTGGCAAAAAGTTCAGATTTCTAGACATCCAGATCGCCCTTACACCTTAGACTATATTGATAATATTCTTGGTAATACTTTTTTAGAATTACATGGGGATAGAAACTTTAAAGATGATAAAGCTATGGTAGGTGGGTTAGGAAAAATTGAGGATCAGACTTTTATGTTTATTGGACAGCAAAAAGGTCACAATACCAAAGATAGACAGTATAGGAATTTTGGAATGGCAAACCCTGAAGGTTATAGAAAGGCTTTTAGATTAATGAAAATGGCTGAGAAATTCAATATTCCTGTAGTTACACTTATTGATACTCCCGGTGCATATCCTGGATTAGAAGCTGAAGAAAGAGGTCAAGGTGAAGCAATTGCAAGAAATATTTTAGAAATGACTAGGTTGAAAGTTCCAATTATCACTGTAATCATTGGAGAAGGAGCGTCAGGTGGAGCATTAGGGATTGGTGTAGGTGATAAAGTTTTGATGTTAGAAAATACTTGGTATTCTGTAATTTCACCAGAATCTTGTTCATCAATTTTATGGAGAAGTTGGGAATATAAGGAAGTAGCAGCTTCAGCCTTGAAGCTTACTGCAAAAGATATGAAAAAAATGAGTCTTGTAGATAAGGTTATTAAAGAACCTGAGGGTGGTGCTCATAGAAATAAGGAAAAGACTTTTGAGATAGTAAGATCTAATATATTATCATCCTATAACGATTTAAAAAATCTTAAATCTGATAAATTAGTTTCAACGAGAATGGATAAATACTCTAAAATGGGTGTTTATTCATCTTAATTTACCTCTATTAACATTTTTACTTAGTTTATTAACATATTCTATGTTGATTACTAAAAAACATAAATCTTGTTAATCAATCTTAATTAATTAATTTAGTTAACTATGAAACAATCTGCATCTTTCCAGGGTTTAAATATTGACAAAAACTCTATTATTAATCTTGAAAAAGGTAAACTTCCACCTCAAGCTATTGAGTTAGAAGAAGTAGTCTTGGGTGCTATGATGATTGATAAGAAAGGTGTTGATGAAGTGATAGATATATTAACTGCTGAAGCTTTTTATAAAGAGACAAACCAATTAATTTTTGAATCAATTTTTAAGCTATTTCAAAAAAGTGAACCAATTGATTTATTAACCGTTTCTAATCAGTTAAAAAAAGATGAAAATCATGAAAGAGTAGGAGGGGATTTTTATTTGATTTCCCTAACTCAAAAGGTGTCATCTTCAGCACATATTGAATTTCACGCTAGAATTATTCTCCAAAAGTATATTCAGCGAAGTCTTATTAAAATATCAAATGAAATTATTACTGATTCGTATGATGAGTCTAAGGATGTTTTTGATTTACTTGATAATGCGGAATCAAAATTATATGACGTTACACAAGGTAATATAAAAAAATCATCAGAATCTGCTCAAACATTAGTTATTCAGGCAAAAAATAAAATCGAGGCCGTTTCCAATAAAGAGGGATTAAGTGGGGTAGCTTCAGGGTTTAATAAGATTGATAAACTTACTGCTGGTTGGCAAGAAAGTGATTTGGTTATTATTGCTGCAAGACCTGGTATGGGTAAAACTGCATTATCCTTATCTATGGCAAGTAATATTGCTATAAATGGTAAAATACCACTTGCTTTTTTCTCCCTTGAAATGTCATCAATTCAGCTAATAACAAGGATGATTTCATCTGAAACTGGTTTAGATGCAAATAAGTTAAGAACTGGAAAGTTAGAAAAACACGAATGGGAACAGTTAAATGTAAGAGTTAAAAATTTAGAAAATGCTCCTTTATATATAGATGATACTCCTTCACTTTCTATTTTTGATCTTAGAGCAAAGGCTCGAAGACTTGTTTCACAAAAAGGAGTAAAAATTATAATCGTTGATTATCTGCAATTAATGACAGCAGGTGCAAATATTAAAACTGGAAATAGAGAACAAGAAATATCTACAATTTCTAGAAATTTAAAGGCTTTAGCTAAAGAATTAAAGATTCCCGTTATAGCTCTCTCACAACTTTCAAGAATGGTTGAAGGAAGAACATCAAAGCGTCCTTTATTATCTGATTTAAGAGAGTCAGGGGCTATTGAGCAAGATGCTGATATTGTATCATTTATATACAGACCTGAATATTATAAAATCGATCAGTGGGATGATAATGAAAGATCTTCTACAGAGGGAGAAGCAGAGTTTATTGTGTCAAAACACAGAAACGGAGGTTTAGGAAATATTAGATTAAGATTTATTTCACAACTAGCTAAATTTGAAGATATAGAACACTATGATTCTCCTTATGAATTTCATTCAAAGATGAATGCAGCTGCTAATGATGATACATTTAAATCTGACCCGGATAATATAAATCAATCAGATGAGGAAAGTGATTTACCTTTCTAAAATTATTGAACTTTATCTACAATTTCTTTAAATCCTTCAGGATTATTTACAGCTAAGTCAGCTAAAACCTTTCTGTTTATATCAATATTATTTGATTTTAGTTTATTGATTAATTGCGAATAGGTTAGTCCGTGAAGTCTTGCGGCAGCATTAATTCTCATAATCCAAAGAGCTCTGAAATTTCTTTTTTTAGCTCTTCTGTCTCTGTAAGCATATTGTAAACCTTTTTCTACTGCATTTTTAGCTACAGTCCAAACATTTTTTCTTCTTCCAAAGTAACCTTTTGCTTGTTTAAGTACTTTTTTTCTCCTTGCTCTTTTAGCAACTGAATTTACTGATCTTGGCATAATTTATAATTTTAAATTAGGTGGTAAAATATTTACTCTTTTTTAACCTAGATTTATGGGGTATATATCCCTTATTTTAATCTTAATTGTTGTTTTATACTATTCATATCACTATCATGAACCAAACCTGAATGAGTCAATGCTAATTTTCTCTTTTTTGACTTTTTAGTAAGGATATGATTTTTGAAAGCATGCTTTCTCTTAATTTTCCCTGTTCCAGTAACTTTGAATCTTTTCTTTGCACTGGATTTAGTTTTCATTTTTGGCATAATTATTTAGTTTTTTTTTGGTGACATAATCATTATCATTTTCTTGCTTTCAAGTTTTGGAAGTTGTTCAACTTTCCCTAGTTCTTCTAAATCTTGAGCTAATTTTAATAATAATATTTCACCTTGGTCTTTATAAATGATTGATCTTCCTTTGAAAAAAACAAAAGCTTTGAGTTTTGCCCCATCCTTTAAAAATTTTTCTGCATGTTTCTTTTTAAAAGCATAATCATGTTCATCAGTTTGAGGTCCAAATCTTATTTCTTTAACAATTACTTTTGTTGCCTTAGATTTAAGTTGTTTATCTCTCTTTTTCTGCTCATAAAGAAACTTTTTATAGTCCATTATTTTGCATACTGGAGGAACTGCATTTGGAGAAATTTGAACTAAATCTAACTCTAGTTCGTTTGATTTCGAAAGGGCTCTTTGAATTGGATATACTCCAATTTCAACATTGTCACCAACTAATCTTACTTCAGAAGCGGTTATTTCACCGTTAATTTTATGTGGATTAGTCTTTATAACCCTCCATGGTCTTCTTCCTCTACCTGTTCTTCTAATTGCTATAATTAATTATTTTAATTAAACTTAAATTTTTGTTTTTTCTTCTATGATTTTAACAAAATCTTCAACTTTCATTGCTCCATAATCATGACCTCCATGACTTCTTACGGAAATTAAATTTTGATCTGATTCTTTTTCTCCAATCACTATCATGAATGGAATTTTTTGAATTTCAGCATCTCTAATTTTTCTACCTATAGTCTCACTTCTGTTATCAATCAGGCCGCGAATTTCGTTATTTTCTAACAAATTTAAAACATTTTTGCAGTATTTTTCATGCTTTTCACTTATTGGAAGTATAATGAATTGACTTGGAGTAAGCCATAATGGTAAATTTCCAGCAGTATTTTCAAGTAAAATTGCAATAAATCTTTCCAAGCTTCCAAATGGTGCTCTGTGGATCATTACTGGTCTTTTAGATTGATTATTATTGTCTATATATGTTAAGTCAAACCTCTCAGGTAAATTATAATCTACCTGTATAGTTCCTAGCTGCCATTTTCTTCCTAATGCATCATTAACCATAAAATCTAGCTTGGGTCCATAAAAAGCTGCTTCACCTTCCTCGATAGTATGCTTTAATTTTTTATCTTTAACCGCTTTTATAATAGCTTTTTCTGACTTTTCCCAAGCAACAGTATCACCTATATATTTTTCTTGATTATTAGCATCTCTTATTGAGATTTGTACACTAAAATCATTTAATTCAAGTGTTTTAAAAACATGTAGTGTTAGGTCTATTACATTTTTAAACTCACTATCAAGTTGATCTTCTGTACAAAATATATGTGCATCATCCTGTGTAAAACCCCTTACTCTTGTTAGTCCATGAAGTTCACCGCTTTGCTCATATCTATATACTGTGCCAAATTCAGCATATCTGACAGGCAAATCCTTATAGCTAAATTTTTGTGAATTATATATTTCACAATGATGTGGGCAGTTCATTGGTTTTAGATAAAACTCTTCATTTTCTTTTGGAGTTTTAATTGGTTGAAAAGTGTCTTCACCATATTTATCGTAATGACCTGATGTTACATATAGCTCTTTATTACCAATATGAGGTGTCATCACCATTTGATAACCAGCCTTTTTTTGTGCTTTTCTTAGAAAATTTTCAAGCCTATACCTTAAATCAACTCCTTTAGGAAGCCAAAGAGGTAGTCCTAATCCAACTTTATTAGAAAATGAAAATAGTTTTAAGTTTTTTCCTATTTTTCTATGATCTCTAAGTTTTGCTTGTTCAATATTCTGTAAATACTCTTTAAGAAGTTTTTGTTTAGGGAAAGAAATTCCATAAACTCTAGTTAACTGTTTGTTGTTTTGATCAGCTCTCCAAAAAGCACCTGAAATATTTAGAATTTTTACAGCCTTTATTAATGAGGTGTTTGGAATATGACCGCCTTTACACAGATCTGTGAAATTAGAATGATCACAAAATGTTATTTCACCATCTTTTAAGTCGTTTATCAATTCTAATTTATAAGGATTCTTTTCATTTTTATAAAATTCAATAGCATTCTTTTTTGAACTAGATCTTACTTTAAAATCGTGTTTTTCTCTACATATTTCAAGAATTCTGTTTTCAATATTTGAAAAATCTGATTCTGAAATTTTATGATCTTCCAAGTCGATATCGTAATAAAAACCATTAGTGATTGCAGGACCAATCGTTAATTTTATGCCTGGAAATAATTCACTTATTGCTTGAGCCATGACATGTGAAGAAGAATGCCAAAAAGCTTTTTTGCCCTCGTCATCATCCCAAGTGTAAAATTCTATTTTACCATTTTCTGTGATTTCTGAAGAATTTTCTAAAGTTCTTCCGTTAAAACTAGCAGAAATAACATTTCTTGCTAAACCTTCACTTATATCCTTAGCAATTGAAATAACAGAAATTCCCTTAGGATATTCCTTGGTTGAGCCATCTTTTAAAGTAATCTTAATCATTGATGAAAATTAAATGCTAAAATTATGAATCATTTTTTAAATAGTTCGTTTATTGTTCCAAATAATGATATAAATATCATAACTATTGCCACTAAACATACAATAATCCCTAAGATAGTGATTAGATATTTTCCTTTTAAGTTTCCAAAATGTATTAAAATAGGCCCAATAAAAATTGGTATTAATGAAATAACTAGAAGCTTTAAGTAATTTGAAATTCTTTTATTCATTTTTTCTCCTTATGATTTTCGATTGCAATTCTAATATTCTTATATTTTTTAATTAACTCTTCAGCATCTTCTTTTTTAATATTTAGAATTGATTCTAGGATTCTCACAGCCCTATCATAGAGTTTATTATTTGATAATTTCAT
>CEUB01123525.1_pt1 | contig 12539 bp, 11 predicted proteins | sample 356491 | NCBI WGS metagenome assembly CEUB01 (sample SAMEA2623370, study PRJEB7988) | marine metagenome | isolation source: saline water (ENVO:00002010), including | reverse complement strand
GGCACCTATCAACAGCCAGAAAAGCTGATTCCTTTTAGTATATCAAATTTGTTAGAAGGGAAGAATGTTGAATTATACGGCGATGGAAAAAACATAAGACACTGGCTTCATGTAGAAGACACAGTTGGTTCAATATTGCATTTATTGGAAAACAATTTTAATAATGGAGTATTTAATATTGGATCAGGAGAATATTTTGATAATTTTTATATTGTGAATAAAATTATAGAAGCATTAAATCTAGATTCTAAGAGAATTAGCTATGTTGAAGACAGGCCCGGTCATGACTTTAGGTATGCAGTTAATTTTGACAAGCTTCTTGATACAGGATGGAAACCACAAAAAAAGTTTGATAGTGAAATAGAAAATATTGTAAATTGGTATAAAGCAAATAAAGAATGGTTATCAAGAGGTGTCTTGCAAGTAAATAAAAATAGAAAAGGTAGATTATTTTTAAATAATCTGGAGAGTTAATGTTGAGAAAATGAAAGGGGTAATATTAGCGGGTGGTAACGGTACAAGACTTTCACCCATCACAGAAACAATAAATAAACACTTGTTACCTGTTTATGACAAGCCTTTAATTTACTATCCTCTCAGTAATCTTTTGTTAACAGGATGTGATGAAATTCTAGTTATTAGTAGTAAAGAAAGTTTAATTCTCTTAGAAGAGCAATTAGGAAATGGAGAAAAGTTTGGTGTAAGTATTTCCTACCAAGCACAAGAAAGCCCTGACGGGATTCCTTCTGCTATATATCTAGCAAAATCATTTGCTGATGGCGAAGATATTTGGGTTTCACTTGGTGATAATTTTATTTTTGGTTCAAGAATAAAAGAGCTTTATGAAGAAGTTAATAATTCAAACAAAGCAACAATTTTTATTAAACATGTAGGTAATATTTATGGATTTGGTTCAGCAGAAATTAGTGATGGGAAAATTAAAAATCTTGAAGAAAAACCAAAAAGCAATAAATCTGGTTTGGCTGTTACTGGTTTATATAAATTTCCAAACGCTATTTTTGATTTGATTCCAACAATTAAACCCTCAAAAAGAAAAGAAACAGAAATAATTGATATATTAAATTTATTTTTATTAAGTAAAAACTTAGATTTTCAAATTTTTGGAAGAGGCGTAACTTGGGTTGATTGTGGAACGGTAGAGGATTTAAAATTAGCGAATGATTTTGTACATAATTACCAAAAAATAAATAATACTTTGATCTGTTCACCAGAAGAAATAGCTTATAACTTAAACCTTATTTCAAAAGAAAAGGTTTTATCAAATTTTAAACAGACTAGTAATAGTGATTACTACCTAAATTTAACAAATGTTTTAGATTAGTCGTTATGGCACCAAAAAGCTTTCAAAATTTTTTCGACCTGAGAGTTAACAGTGTCCAACTAATTTTTGGATCATTAACATTCAGTTTATTTTATTTTTTTTTAAATAGGTTTAATTTTAATTTGAATTTGAGCCAGTATTATTTAGTTACAATTTATACTGCAATATTACTTTATTTCATTGCTAAACTTTCAATAGAAAAAAAGTTTGAAAAATATTTTATTCTGTTACTTTTTTTTCATACATTTTTATTTTATTTATCAAAATTTACAAATAATAAATTTATATCAATTATTCTTCTAGGCATTGTTCTTTTAATTTTTCTATATAGAAAAACAACCGAAAGTACTGAAATAAAATATTACAGTTATGTTGAAAATTTAATCTCATTTCTATTGGGTATTATTGGTTCAAGTTATGTAGTTTATACTCAAATTTTTAGAAAGTTAGTTACTCCTTTACATGAAATAAATATATTAGAGGGAACATTTCATCACGATTCCCTTTACAGAGCTGCCATTGCAAATATGTTTTATGTTACCGGAGTTCCTACCACTGGTATTAATAATTTGAATAGAATTAATAATCATTATTTTTCTGAAATATATTTAAGTATTTTTTCAAATACAATTAATCCAGGAGAATCCACAATATTCAATTTATACTTTTTCCAAATTGTTTTTGTACCTTCGGTGATATTTTTATTAATTTCAAAAAATAGAAAAGTAGGTAACTTAATCTTATTTTTCTTAATCCTTGCTAGCCTTACTTTAGTACATAGTTATTGGGGCACTAAATCATTTAATAATTTACCATTTGTAGTTTCAGTTATATTTTTTATATTGGGTTTTGATTATTTGAACCAAATAAATAAAAAAAGATCAATAAGCTTTGGGAATTTGGTGTTGTTGTCAATAATCTTAAACTTGACTTTTATTTCCAAAGTTACGACCGGATTAGCGTTAGCTTTAATTCTAATAATTAATTTAGACTACAAAAAGATAGATTATCGAAGCCTAATTATTGTTGTCGGTTTGCTATCCTATCCAACCATTAATATTTTGTTTATAACTTCTATGTATACAAGTAGTCTAAAAATATTGGATGTGAATTATAAAGTTCAAACTTCGATTGTTCTTTTTTTATTGGTTTTATTAAATTTATATCATTTAAATAAAATACATAAGCTAACGCTAATTTTATTATTTACTTCTTCAATAATTTTCAGTTATTTTATAAATAGTTGGAATCAATCATTTTTTCTTGAATTCATGGTTTTTATATTTATCGTCATTACATCTCAAGAATATGTGAAATCTAAATACTCAATTATTTTCTTAGTTATCCTAACCTTTAGCCTTACCTTTTTAAGAGAGGGTAATTTAACAACAATAAAGTCAAATTTATTTAATGCTTTCCCAGAGAGTTCTAATGAAGTAAATTATGAACTTGAGTTTGGAAGGTTAATAAAAGCATATTCGGATTATAAATATTATGACATTGTTTTTATAAATAGTAACAGTTTTGTATGGGATTCGGGTTATAGTTGCCAATATCGTTACTTAATAACGCCAGCACTTATTTCGAAGCAGACCATTACTAATCCACCGGATGAATTCATTGATTGTAAAGGATACTCTATAAATGATAAGACAATTTCTTCAGAATGACTTCTAGATAAGAAATAAACTACTTAAGAGGACGTTTATTTAATCTTAATTTATGCATTACATAACACTCATGAGACCTTGGCAGTGGATAAAAAAACCTGCTTATTTTTATTCCTATGTTACTTTCGGATAAATTTAATTCACCCCAAATTCTTGATACATTATTAATTTTTATTACTTTTTCAATTATAATTCTCTTAGGCTAAATTGGTTCCTCTTGATTAATAATTAATAGGGAGGTAGTTCGATTCTACCTTTGGCCACATGAAGGTATTCATTACAGGAATAGCAGGCTTTCTAGGAAGCCATATAGCGGATAAATTAATTGAGCGGGGAGATGATGTATTCGGTTGTGATAATTTAATAGGTGGATATTTAGAAAACGTCCCAAGTGGTGCTGAATTTAATCAAGTTGATGCAATTTATCTTAATCAAATGAAAAAAATGACAAAAGATATGGATCTAATTATTCATACAGCATGTACAGCTTATGAGGGATTAAGTGTATTTTCACCTTATTTAGTTGGTCAAAACACATATCAAATCTCTATGTCTGTTTTTACTGCAGCTGCTGATAATAAAATTCCTAAAGTAATTAATTGTTCTAGCATGGCTAGATACGGAGAACAGGAAGTACTGCCCTTTACTGAAAATTTAGTACCAAAACCTTTAGATCCTTATGGTATTGCCAAACTAGCTTCTGAGCAGACACTTGAAATTATGAGCAAGGTTCATAACTTTGAATTTGTAAATTTAGTTCCCCACAACATTATTGGACCAAGGCAAAAATATGATGATCCCTATAGAAATGTTGTTTCGATAATGATAAATAGAATATTAAATGGAGATCCTCCAATAATTTATGGTGATGGTTCGCAACAAAGGTGCTTTTCAGACATCAACGATGTAGTAGATCCAATTATTAAATCTATCGACACACCGAAAGCTGTTGGTGAAACAATAAATATTGGTCCAGATGAAGATGTTATTTCAATAAAAGAGTTGGCTTATAAAGTTCTTAAAGTTTTAAATTCAGATTTAGAACCTATTTATGTAGACCCGAGACCTCTGGAAGTTAAAATTGCACACTGCTCAGCTGATAAAGCCCGTGAAATATTAGATTATAATACCTCGGTAAGTCTAGATGAGTCTATTGAAAAAATAGCAAACTGGATTATAGAAGTTGGTCCGAAAAAATTTAGGTACCATTTAGATATAGAAATTTTAAATGACAACACTCCAAAAACTTGGACAAAAAAACTTTTCTAATCTTGTGTTTTATGGAAATAAGAATAATAAAATATTAATTCTAGTCTTATGCTCTAGGAATTATTTATCTCACATATCTTCGAAAGCACAAAAAAAAGTATGGACGAAAGCTTCAGAAGAGTTCAATATAATTCACTACGTTGGCTCACTTGATTCAACAGTAAGAGAAATGAATTATATAAATGAAAACTCAAATAAATATTTGACTATAGAGACTGGCGACGAATATTCAAATATAGCACGAAAAACGTTACTTGCGTTTGAAGAAGTAACTTCAAGTTATGACTTTGACTATATTTTTAGAACTAATACAAGCTCTTATATTAATTTTAATAATTTAAAAGGATTTATAAGTAATAATTTTGAGAAGCTAGATTATTGTGGTGTGACATCAATAGTAGAAGAAGGAGACAAGATAGCTTCAGGATCAGGATTTTTTTTAAGCAGAGAAAATGTAAATCTTCTAGTAGAAAACAAAGAAGAATTTGACTATACCCTACCAGATGATGTTGCAATAGCAAGATTGTTAAAAAAATTAGGAAAGACACCTAAAAATTCAAAAAGAAAAGATTTAAAATCTGTGCCAAAACCTAGTGAAGTATTTAACAGTTTGAGTTTTCATTATCGTTGTAGACTTGATCCTCAATACCATAGAATGCTTGAACCTTTGCTTATGAAATATATACATAAGGCCGAAATAAAAATAAACTTTAAAATACAACTTAGATATTTCTTGCTAAGAGCTATTTTCTTTATATCAAATATTTGGATTTTTAATAAAATAATACAAAAATACTATTCGTTTAAGTTTTACGGAGAACTTTATCTGGGAAAAAAAGTAATTTACCAAAAAAAACAAATCTAATATTTATGAAGAGTTGAATTTTATATTCCATATAAAACTATTGTTTACTTATGAAGATCTTTATTTTTAACTCAGATGAGTATCAGGATTATTTATCAGATTTGATTAACTATTATCTCATTAAATCAAACCATGAAATTTATACAAATTATATTCCTGAATTCCTTTTTAATGACTATAAAGACATAAACAGTCTTTATGGAAAAGGCTTTACTTTATATGGAAAATTAGATTCAGCACTAAAAGAAGAAATCAAACTTATAACTGATGGATCAATAGCTTCTTATTTATTGGATAATAATTTTGATTTAATTATATTTGCATCGGTAAGAAGATCTTTTAAAGAGAAAAATATTGAGAAAGAATACTTAAATGAAATTCTTTCAAAAACTAAGGCTAGTAAATTAATTGCAATTGACGGAGAAGACGACAATTTAATATTAGAAAATATTGCGAAACAAATTAAATATTATAAAAGAGAATTACTTCCTAAAAATTTAGATATTGCACACCCAATCTCTTTTTCTTTTCCTGAATTTTTCCTAAATAATAAAAATCTTGATATTAGGAAAAAAACAAATATTTTAGCTCCTATGGATCCAAGGTTTCTTAACAGTTATATTTTTGATGAAGAAAGTTATTTCACACAATATGCAAATTCGATTTTTGCAACAACAACAAAAAAAAATGGTTGGGACTGTTTAAGACATTATGAAATTATTGCATCTGGGTGTTTACCATATTTTCCTCAAATAGAGGAGAAGCCAGAGACAATAATGAAAAATTATCCAGCCAATTTGCAGAAAGATATAAACAAAATTTTTGAAAAAATAATATTAAACGCCTCGAATATAGACTCTGTTGAAAATTTAAATCTTATTAAAAATAGCAAAACTAAGATTCTAAATAGAGCTATTAAAAAAATGTCAAAGATGAATATATTAGAAAACAATTTAAATAGATTGCAAACTTATGTTGATGGAATGAGTGAATGGTTTAATGATTACGGTAAGTCTAATATATATGTTGAACTTTTAGAATAATGAATAAAGTAAAATTAAAAAAGGTTTAATGGTTGTTACTTTATAAAAGAGGTGGACAGTTTGATTATATTTGTTGATACAAAATGAAATTGTTTTTATTAGATAATTTTCAAAAAATAAAATTTTTAATTCAATATTTAGTTACTAAAAACTTTTCAGAGATTCAATTTATTAAAAAATATATTAAAGAAGGATCTGTAATAGTAGACATTGGTTCTAATGTAGGCTCATTCATTGATAGTATTAATAGATATGGTAAAAATTATTTTTTTTATTCCATTGAGCCAAATATAGAATTAATAAAATATCAGAAAAAAAAGTACAGAACATCAAAACATATAAATTTTTATAATCTTGCTATTTCTAACAAAGATGGCGAATCTTCGTTTTACGTCAGAACACCTTCTTCACATTCTTCTTTAAAAGAAGAGCATGTTGATTCTGAATTCAATAAGGATATTTCTATTAAGAAAGTAAAAACATTAACTCTGACTACTTTTGTAGAATCTGAAAATATTAGCAAAATAGATTTACTGAAAATCGACACAGAAGGTTCCGAAATGGATATTTTAGAGCCTACTAAAGATTTAATGAAAAGTGGATTAATAAAATATATTAAAATAGAAGCCACACCTAGTTCTATAAACTCTATATTTGAATTTGCAGAAAAAACAAATTTAAAAGTTATTGGTGTAAATAATATTTTTCATTTTGAAAATACTTTTAAACTTTTTGATTTATATTTAGAAAATACAAACATTAAACATAATGAGTAAGGCATTTTATAAAACTAATTTTTAATGGTTATTCAATAATATCTATTAATAATTTTCCAAACTTTTTGTTTGTTAAAAGAGAGCTGCTTTGAAGGTAGCTAAATAGTCTAAATTTAAACTTATACATGGTTAATTTAATTTTGATTTATTAAGATAAGCATTAAATGTATCAGCAAATAAAATTTGTAAAACCAGCTCTAAAACTAGGAACGGAAATAGCAGTTGTCGGCTCAAGTGCTAGCTTATTAAAAAATAAGTATGGTGAAGAAATAGACAATTATAAGGAGGTCTTTAGGTTTAATAGAGCACCAATAAAAAATTATGAGAGCCATGTTGGATCAAAGACGACATTGAGAGTTGTAAATAATCATGTTTTTGATAATTTAGAAATTTCAAATAAAGGATATTCTAACCAACCTAAAAATTTTGTAAAAGATTTAAGAAATCAAAAGATTTTGTATATAGGACCAGATGATAAACCTTGGAAAAAAAGATATTTTAATACTCACAGATCAAATAAATTATATAAATTTGAATACTCTTGTATTAGAGAAATAAAAGAAATATTGGATATAAAATATGATAATTATTTACAAGTCGGCACAATAATAATCGGATTATGTTTATTATCCAGCTTAACGCCAACTCTTTATGGTTTTGATCTTGAGATTAAACCAAGAACACACTACTTTGAAGAAAGACCTAATAATATAAATGATTCTTCTCACAAAATAAAAGACGAAATCAAGCTTTTATCTGATTTAAAAGAAAAAGGTAAAATAATTGTACGCTAGTTAAATTTAAATAAAAATTATCATTATTAGATGATTAAAGTAATTGCAGAATTAGGTATAAATCACGAATCTAGTCTAGATACTGCAAAGAAACTTATTGATGCAGCCGCAACATCAAGCTGTTGGGCTATAAAATTTCAATATAGAAATCTCCGTAACTTTTATAGCTCTGTTAATGAAATTGGTGATGAACTAATTCATGATCAGCTAAAAGACACACACCTAAATCTTAAAGAAATAAAATCATTAACAAAATATGCAAGAAAAAAAGGACTGAAGGTAGGGATTAGTTTTTTTTCAATAAAAGATTTTAGAGAAATTATTAGTCAAAATATAGAATTTGATTTTTATAAAATACCATCTGCGGAATTCTCAAATACAGAGCTTGTAAAGGAAACAATAGAATCAAAAAAACTCATAATCCTATCTACTGGAGGACACGATCTTAAAGCTATTAAATCTAATATTAAAAAATATCAATTTAATAAAAATGCTGTAATAATGCACTGTACTTCAAATTACCCAACTGAAATTGGAAGCCAGAACTTAAACACAATACTTGAATTAAAAAAAATAAAAAACATTGAAGTTGGTTATTCAAGTCATGATATAAATTACGAAGTAGTATTTTTAGCTGCTTCTTTAGGTGCAAAATATATTGAACGCCACATAACTCTCAATAAAAAAGGTAAAAGTTTAGATGATTCATCTAGTTCAGAGCCAGATGAATTTATTTCTATCAACAAGGTACTAAAAAATTATGATCAAATATTAGGTAGTTCTAATAAGCCAGTCAATCAAGGAGAAATTTTGAATTTACAAAATTTAGGTACCTCAGCATATAGTAAATTAAAGTTAGAAAAAAATGAATTTATTTCTTTAGATAACATTTCCATTCTAGCCCCTAGAAAAGGACTAACGCTAGACGAGCTAAATAAATATATTGATAAACCATTGACGAAACAATTAAATAAAAATGAACCTATTACTAAAAGTCATTTTATTAAATCAAGAGTATTAAACAATGAAGACTTTGACTTTATGGACAAATTTAAATTATCTATACCTATAAGGTTCCACGATATGGAGTCTATTTTTGAAAATTTCAATATTACAAATTATGAATTTCATTTGTCTTATCAAGATATAGAAAATATTAGATTATCTGACCTCAAAAAATTTAAGAAAAAATTTAAAAATAAAAATTTTACTTTCCATTTACCTGATTATTTAAATAATTACCAACTTTTTGACCCTTTAAGTTTAGATCCAGAAATAAAAAAGAAGTCTTTTGAAATTTTGAATAAAGTCATAAGTTTCAGTCAGCTTACTTCTGACCAAACCCAAATATTTGTTTCAAGTTTAAGCCAAAATGATTTTGGTGAAAAAGACAAATATTATTTAAATTTAAAGAAGTTTATAGACAATGTTTATAAAAAGCATAATATTTTATTTTTGCCTCAATGGCTACCAAAAAAAGCATGGTATTTTGGAGGTTCTTATGATATAAATTTATTTTCTACTTACGAAGACATTCAATTGATTAGAAAACATAATATATTAATATGTTTAGATATTGCTCACTTGATTATGTCTGCAAATTTTTCAAATAGTCATTGGAATAATTGGTTTACTAAACTAATCCCAATAACTCGCCACATTCATCTTTCTGATTCTTACGGAACAGATGGTGAGGGTGTAGAATTTGGAAAGGGGGAGTTAGGTTATCCTTATGATATTATGAATACAAAATATGTTAAAGTGCTAGAAGTTTGGCAAGGACATTTAGACGGTTTTCAAGGATTTAAACAAGCAGTAAAAGCATTAAAGGATAATTATTAATAAAAATTTTTTTATAACAGGCATAAATGGACAAGATGGATGTTATTTGGCAAAAAAAGCTATAGACAACGGATTTCAAGTTATTGGGATACAAAGACCCATACCGTCTTACAGGAAAGAACAGGTTACTTATAGGCTTAAAGAATTAAATATCTATGACAAAATAAAATTTGAAATTACTGATTTAACAAATAAAAATAATTTAGTTTCATTGTTGAAGAGATTTAAACCTATATATTTTGCACATTTAGCTTCTCAAAGCAGTGTTAAGAAAAGTTTTGAATATGAAGAGCTTACAAACGAATCAAATTTAGTTATATCAAAAAATATAATTGACGCAATTGAGGAATTCTCAAAAGAGACAATATTTTTCTTTCCTTCCTCTGCGACAATATTTGAAGGTTATTCAGATACTCAGGTAAATGAAATAACTAGAGCAAACCCAAAGACTAATTACTCAAGAACAAAATACAAAACTCAAGAATATATTCAAGAAAAGGTAAATGACTCTGAATTACAATTGAATACAGGAATTATGTTCAGTCATGAATCTGAATACCGAAGGCCTAACTTTTTTTCAAAAAAAATTACTGAATTTCTTGTTGAATACAAAAACAAAGGAGGAATAAAAATAAATGTCGGAGATCTTTCATTAGAAAGAGACATTGGTTATGCGGAGGAGTATGTAGAGGCTATATATAAGATATTGACAAATAATAAAAGAACGAGATATATAGTTTCATCCAATAGTTTATATAGATTGAGTGATTTCATAGAACATTGTCTAGATTTCTTAGAAATTAACTATAAAGTGGAAATAAATGAAAAAAATATTAGTTACTTAGATAAAAGAAATGGTTTTCAATTTATTTCATCAAGCAAAGAAGAATACAGAAAATATGATTTAAAAGGCATAAGGGGTGACAATAGTAAAATTTTAAATGAGTTAGGTTGGTCTCCTACAATTAAACTTGATGGAATTACCAAAAGAATGATAGATTATGAGTACAAAAAGTAAATATAGCGAAATTAAAAATACATTGACGGGACCTATATTTACTGTATTCACTCCATTCTCTGTTGATGGAGAAATTAATTATGAACAAATGGAAAAGTATTTGTTTTATTTGTATAGCAATAAAGTTAGATGTTATTATGTTATGCCTTATAACTCAAGGTACTCTCAGCTTAGAGAGGATGAAATTTTTCAAGTTAATGATTTTGTTATCAAAACTCTTAAAAACCTAGATAAAGAAAACTTTGTAATTGTAAGTGACTGCATTCATGGACCTACAACCTTATCTGCAGAGTACGGATATAAGGCATTTGACTCAGGAACTGATATGTTTGCCTCTATAGTAAGAGAAAAATATTTTTCAGACAGACAGATATTTAGTCATTTTGATTTTCTTTCACAAAAATTAGAGATGCCTTTACTTGTTCATGAAATGCCATTTATTTCTGGATATGACGCAAGAAACTTTAAATGGCCATTAAGTCTATTAGAAAGATTAAAAGATATAGAACATATAGTTGCAATAAAAGAAGATGCAAAAGATTTAGAATACGGGAAACAAGTAATTGAAACACTGGAGCCTGATGTAAGAGTTATTTTTGCAGGAAAAAAAAGGCTAATAAATGATTTGTATAATTTTGGATTAAAAAGCTATTTGAATGGAACGTCAATCGTAAATCCAGATATAGCATTTCTTTTTTGGAAGTCATTAGAAAAAAACGACAAGGCAATGATAGAGTCTATATTTCTAAAGATAGAAGATCCATTTTGGGATAAAATAGTTTCTCAGTTTGGTTGGCATAGGTCAAACAAAGCAATTCTTGAAGCAGCTGGATTGATGGACCGTTTTGATAGGCTTCCTATGGAACATTTAGACGAAAATGATTTTCAGATAGTCAGAGATTTTTTTGAAAAATATAAAGATAACTTTATGAAAATTGCTAAATCATGATTTATGCTTTTATTCCTGCAAGATCTGGATCAACGAGGCTTGAGGATAAAAATTATTTAATGTTAAAAAATAAAAGGTTATTTGAGTGGAGCATTGAGGCTGCAAATAAATCAGATAAAATTGATAAAATTATATTTTCATCTGATTCAGATAAATATATAGAATATGCAGAAAATATTCCTTTAAATAAGGAACTTCTTATTGATAAAAGAAATGAAAAAAATGCATCAGGAAATATGAAAATTTACGATTATTTAAAATCTGATTTTTTAGATCAAAATAATTTTTTAAATGAAAAAGATTTTTTAGTTATGCTATTGCCTACGCAACCATATAGAAGTTTGACAGATATAAAGAATATAGTGAAACTTGGTCTTGATTCCAATAAAAATGTATTTTCATGTAGGGAATACGAATTTCCAATTAGCTTTGCTTTCAAAATAAAGAATAAAGATATTATTGAAACCGTATTTGATAATTCACCAATATTGACTGGGAACACTAGAAGTCAAGACCAAGATCAATATTTTCATCCAGACGGCTCAGTTTACTTCTTATCTATTTCAAGTTTAAATAAAAGATTTGAGTCTATATATCAAAATGCAGTTCCTTATGAAATAAGAGGCAAAGTGTTTATAGATATTGACAATGAATCGGATTTTGAATTTGCTAGCAACTCCCCAGCCGATGTAATTATGGAATAAAAAACTTATTTTATTAAATTAATTTTTCTTTGTGATTTCTTTTCTTAAAACATATCTTATAATTGAAGTATTAATTTTATTTAAATAGGTAGGAAAATTTTTGAAAACAATCTCTGTTGCTATACCAACATATTTTTCTTCTAAGTTTATTGCGGAGACAATAAACTCATTAAAAGACAATAAGATAGTAAATGAGATTATTATTTGTGATGATTCGGAAGACAAAGAAGAATATAGTCGACTTGTTAATTTAGTCTCATCTTTGCT
>CEUB01078869.1_pt1 | contig 12632 bp, 3 predicted proteins | sample 356491 | NCBI WGS metagenome assembly CEUB01 (sample SAMEA2623370, study PRJEB7988) | marine metagenome | isolation source: saline water (ENVO:00002010), including | reverse complement strand
CAATTCAATATCGGTAGACTCGGGATTGTGTTGGAAAATAAATTTAGGAACTTTGCAACCAGGCGATGTATATGATATTGAAATCAATATTATCAATGATGCAATAGACATGCTGTTTTTCGACCAAAATAGCGTTCAATCATATGATTTAGGCCAATCATATCGCACTCTATTTGATAATAAGTCGACCACTGAAAATGCACTTGGAGGATATAGTTTCCATTGGAAGGTGCCCTCCTCAATAAATCCTAAAATTTGGTATTTAGTAATCGATAATCTGGCACACGATGGCGACCAAGGACAGGGCGACCAAGGCGGAATAACTAGTCAAATTTCATTAGATTTCACTAAGTTACAGGATTCTTATTGGACTCCATATCATGATGTAATGTCAGTTTCTTCTAATACATTTGAAACTCTACTATCTGGAGATGATTTGAAATTGGATTCTGGTACAACTGTAGTATTGACAGCATGGGCGCTACAAGGTGTTGGCGATGTTTACTTACAGACCAAGCAAATGCATGACTTATACGTCACTGGCGGTGTTGGGCAGTTGTATATCACCACCACAGAGATGCAGAGTATTTCTTCATCGGATTCAACAACTTGGGTGGTGCCACAAGAATTGGAGAATCAAGAATTGGTTTTGATTGTCGATAACACCGATAATCCAGTCGGTGGAGGAGATGGCTTACAAGACATTAGGATGACAGTTAGAGTTCAATTAGCGCCCCCAATATCTCCATTAATTTCTGCTGATAATTCGGGAGTAACCTCAATTGGCGTCGGATTAAATATGAATTCAATGAACACCCCCAACCTCCTAGATCAAATAGAAACATTGAGTTGGGATTTTGATTTAGAAGTTGATAGTGATGGCGATTCAGTCTTTGATAACGACGCTGATAGCGAAGGTTGGGATGTGGTTGGTTTATGGGATTCTCCTGGTTCTAAAACCATCACTTTAACCGCAACATCTAGAGACCAACAAACATCGAAGGTCACTTCAATAATTACCGTAGAAGATGTCGTAAATCCAATTGCAATTATATCAAGTTCAGGCCAAGTTATCAGTGATGGTTGGAAAACAAGTTTGAATCAAGATATAGCATTTAGTTGCGGAGATAGTACTGATGATGATTCAGTTGACTCTTGTATTTGGACATTGGATGGCACGGTATACGACCAGAATAATTCAATAGTTCTTTCATGGGCCAATATAGGTACTCATGAACTTGTCTTGACAGTTACTGATGATGCAGGAAATAGTAATTCAGTTTCTAAAACAATTGCAGTTGATGATTCCTCAATACCGGTTCTAGACCAAAGTAAACTTGAGTTATTACCAGATTCTGCAGTTGAAGGCTCACCACTAGAGTTTAGCGTTTCAGCCATCGATGCCTACGACCAATCATATCAATTGAAGTATTATTGGGACCTTGACCCAACTTTCGACAGTGATGGTAATGGGGATGCCAAGGATGACCCCAATTACGTCGGTTCTGATGTTGAGATTACATTTGAACAAGCAGGTAGAAACGATGTCGTATTGACGGTTTTTGACCAATCTGGAAACAAAGATTCACACCCATTTTCAGTAAATGTCGCTGCTGAACCAGAACCAACTAGTGTTTTTGGTATCATTGTAGTAATTCTATTTGTGGGAGTTTTAACTATGGCAGTTTCAATGATTGGGTATCGAAGATGGCAGAAAAATATCGCGATTGAATTACTCACAGGTAGGGGTCTCTCTGAAAGTGAAGCAAAACAACATATCAGTATGGTAAGTCAGAAGATGAAAGTACCGATTTTTGCACCTGCAGTAGTTATTGCGGGTTTGAAATCCGATGAACCAGTGGTAACTTCAGAGGATAGAGCGAAGCAAGCTGAGAGGTCTCAATATGAGTCAATTTATGGTGCACAAAATCAAGATCCAAACGCTGGTTTCGCGCCTAGTTCTTTCGCTCCTCAAACATTTGCACCACAGCCAGTTGCTAGACAAATTAGCCAGGGTAGCCAGGCCGCTGCGAATGCGGCCTTAGCCATGTTTGCTGAAGATGAAACAGAGACAATAATCGAATCAAGGATTGAAGAGAAGTCACAACCAGTCATAGAAGCGAAGGTTAACAGCGGAGGAATTGAACTCCCTCAGTCTATTAAATCCCAAATAACCGCACCAGAGACATCAACTCCAGAAGAACCTCCTAAAGCAATTGATGATAGTAGGCAGATAACTTGTCCTGAATGCCAGCATAACTTCAGGATTCGAATTCCAAAAGGGGTGCCTCAAGCCGTAGTTGCATGCCCCAAGTGTAATTCTGATTTCGGCTTGGACTTTTCTTGATGGCACTCCAAATCACTGCTTTTTGCCTTTTTTGTAGACATAAAAGGGATGGTTTGACATAGAAGTATTATCCCCTTAAATGCATGGATGAGTGTAAGCCACGTCTGATTAGGGCAGGTCTGCCTCAGACTGGGGACTCCCGTAAGAGCGCAGTTTTCCTTGTTTTACTGATGTTCATCTCAGTAGCACAACCAGTTTCAGCCGATACATCAATCTCTAGAGATGACTTTGAAGTTCTTGATGCTTTGATGGAAACTCTATCGATGAGAACAGAGAATGGGGAGGCTGAAGTCGCTGTTAGTAGTGCTGAAAGTGCATTAAGTGCTGTTGATGCTGCTGCTAGGCCGGTTGGAAATGATGACCCTCTAACAGTTGCTAATACGTTCCTTGATAATGTTTCAATGCGTGATTCAAGTCCGTATGAGCCAGACCATCCTCGGCCATATGAATTTTTGATGGATAGTTCTACACAACCGGAAGGTTTCCCTGATAATTTGTTTGATACTTTATTTTCAACAGCTGCTTTAGGCGACGGTAATCTCCTTGCTATTGGAATTAATACTTATGCAGTTTACGTTAATTTTACTTCCAAAAACAACGGTCCATCATATGAAGCATGGGAAAGGGGAACCTTCACTGGGGATTTATTTGTAGGCGGGCAACTCACTTTATTTGACAACTATATCGATATCGATGGCGATGGTTCTGATGACCTAATAGTTGCTTTAACCATTGAGGACGTACTCACATCGGGTGAAGGATTTGGCGTTGAAACTAGCCCTGATCCACTCACGGGTCTTTTTCCTGTTATCGACAAACTTTGGATTAAGCCAACATTCCAGTGGAAGGTTGAAGCAGTCGACTTATCCGATCCAATTTGGGATTCTTTAGAACACTTAGAAGTAAGTTTGATGAAAGGACTTGCTTTTGATATTACGCTAGATGATTCCGAATCATATGGCATAGTTGTAGATACTAGGTTCACCCAACCTCCGTATAGATTTACTTTGGGAATTGGTATAGAAAAAATAGAATTCGATGTATCTGCACAGAATCTTGGTAGTTTACTTCTTTCAACTTTGATTAATTCATTGAACTCTACTGACTTGGCATTAACATCGATCACAGCTCCATATTCGGTTCAAATTTCAAATCCTGATGATCCCAATGCTGATATTTCTGATAGAAAACAGACTGATTGTGAAGACCCAGGGTATTTTGACCCAATTGCAGATAATATCGCTGAAAGTGATGAACATAAATGTGGATTTGGGGTTGGTGTAGGTTTCATTCGCTTTGATGGAGATGGAGGTGGCTCAGCTGCTCCGGTCTTAGAAATGAGTTATCTCGATGCAGGATTCCACCCTGAAGTGGGACAAACAACCCTCCCTTCAGAAGTCGATATTACAATTCGAAATGATAACCTTGGAGAAAACACCTTCGATACGATTGAGATTTTCTCAGATATCGGTGCAGATGTATATCTTCATTACTTTGAAGACCGGTCAAATGTCAATGAAGGCGACTCTGAATTTGGCAACATAACCGATGCTCGAGCCTGGATTCATGGCCTTCCCGCAGGTAGCATGCCGGCTGAAGAAATCAACTCAATATTTACTATGTTAGGCGAAGCACCAGGGTCTTCTAATTTGCCAGGAGAGGTTCCTTCAAGACTTTCTTGGATTATTGCAATAAAGAATTTCTCTGGAGATAATACTGGTAATATCGACGACCCTACCTTACCGGTTAACCCAACCGAAGCACCCAATACCCTGATTCTAATCGCAGGTACAGAGAAAATAGACCGACTTGAGTATAAATCAACCTTCAAGCGCGGCGGATATAATAATGATGCTTCATCGATATTAATCGAGGTTGAGCAAGTTCCCGAAGTGATAGTTATCGAAGGTAGTTTCTTAGTTTCTCCAACTGGAATTGATAGAGTTAATTTCGACAATCCAAATCTTAATTCAATCGCACAAATTCTTGATAATGCATTGTTATCAGTGATTGAAGTTGTATTAGATATTGGAGAAATTGTCAATACTTTGCCAGATTCTATTATCAGCACAGCAGGCTCTTCTGGTGGAGTCTTAGAATTACATTGTTTCAACCAAGTTAAAGCAAACATTGGAGGTACGCCACGTGTATCTGAAGAAATTGAACGTTTATCTTTCGCATTCTCCAGTAATGACCATCCTTGGATTCCTGACACAGACCATATTCTAATATCGCAAGATGCCTCAATAGATTTGATCAACGGGAGACAAGGCCCAGTAGAGCCACTAGTTCCAGTTGCTATGAGTATGAGAGTTGCTGGGATTTCAGATGTAACTCATTCTTATGACCCAGATGCAAACATTCGACAAATTGTAGTTGAGGGAGATAACGGAGGCCCTCTTTTGATGGGACATATCAAACATGAAGGTACGGATTTAACTTCTGCAATTACCCAGTCAGCACTCTTTTCTAATCGACCATCTTATCTTAAGATAATTCAAACCTCTGAAGATTTGACCTATGAGGCAAGTGCTACAATCGAATCAATAACTTATGGTGGAAAGAGCCCAAGCCAGCAAAATGCAATAAAATTGAATGGACTTCCAACTAATTTTGGTTTGACTCTTGGAGATACTATTGGATACTCTGCCAATCAAGCCTTAGAATCGATCCAAATCCAACTTTCTAATGCCTCTAACCCAGTAACTATGGATGGAGACCACTTTAGATTCTGGGTCGACCAAGATAATTCTGAGGCATGTATGAGCCTGCAGATTTCTGATGTTCTAAGTTTGAAGAGATTCTCTCCACAAGTCCCCAATTCTACTGGTCCTGAAGGTAATTCTGAGCTTGAAATGATTAGAACTCAATCATCTCCATTCAGAATTCTACTAGAAGATATTTCGAACTATGATGATGATTTTATCGGAATGAATGGCCGTATTGCCCTTGACCCACTTCCTTCAAACATCACTATGGCATTCCCAAGTGGAGTTGATTCCTCGGGTATTGAACTACCGAGTTTCGATGAAGGTGAAGGCGTAGAAGCGCTGTCATTTTTCTTAGGAGACTTGGTTGACTTTGGCTCCACTGTGAATGATGTAATCTATGACTTTACCAAGGATTTAGTAGGTAGTGAAGGCGATGAAGAAGACTTCGCTATAGGAGTCGACCTACTTACGGGTGAATCGTTCAACTTGAGTGTAGACGTAAAGAAGGGGAATAATTTTGATGACAACCCTGCTTGGGCTCATGGTATTTCTATGAATGTTTTCGAGGCTACGGAAATAGATTTCAATCTATCACGAATGCCGACTTATACTCAATCTACGAAGGATATCGTAGATGCAGCATTGATTGATTACAAGGTAGACTCAAACGAACGAGAAGCGATAGATGGCGCCCTTCTGGAAGCAAACATCACACAATTTGGTGATTTATTGGATGCCCTTGAAGATGGCGTAATTTATGATTTTGAAATGAAGGATTTGAATGTCACACAACTAGAAAATTTAGGTATTACATTGAACTTTAAGCGTTCTTGGCACAATAGAATATGGTTGCCACAATTACCTGCAGGTCAAATCACCATAGACTATGATTTCCGTATGATTGGAGAAATTCCAACTTATGAAATTGATATGTTTATGTCGCAATGGAAACCACTTCGCGAGCAATTAACTATCGAAGTCAATGGGATTGAAGGTAGAGATATGGATTTAGTCATCGATGGATTGGACACCACTAAACCCAACGATGTCAATGCAAATGCAGTATTTTTCACTCAAGATAATTTGACAGTTCCTCGATTCACAGTCAACATGGATTATGATTTAGGCTCTAAATTAGACTCTGTGCATGCCATATTCATAGATAGAATCGAGGACACTAGAGTTGAAACATTGATTGACGAAGTCCCTCAATCCATGGATTTCTCAGCAACCATTGGCGATATTTTCATTATTGATTTGGAAGTTCCAGAGAAATACATGACAGAAGAAAAAACATCGATCGACAAACTGATGATTCAACAATTGAGATTTGTTGATGGCTATTGGTGGCCGGCGACAGTATTCATGCGAAACCTACCAGGGATAATGAGTCTCAGTGCAGTACCTGATGACAATTTCAATATTAGGGAAGATACCTCTTTCCAAGGAATGATGACTCTAGATTATACTTCGAATGCCGAAAATATGGATTTATACTTAGAAGCGGCTGGAAGAGCGGTTGATTACCGAGGTGATATTTTGATGATAGCTCAAGGGCTACCTTCGACTTTCAAGGTAGAGACTACCGATGATTGGGGGGTACGCATGGCGTCTTCGGGTGATGGAGTTAGAAGTTTGTACATGAAACAAAGTAACATGCCAGTAATGCCAGGAGTGACGGTAAATAGGATGGAATTGATAGGTCAAGATTTGAAATCGGCCACTATCCACGTTCACAGAGGTCCATATGAATATCCAGTAATTATTCTCGATGACATCACCGAAGGCCGAATTGTAGCTAGTGCTCAAGTGACGTCTCAACCTGGATATTATGTCGGTATTTTTGGAGATAGAGAATTCGATGGTAGAGCGGTTATGCTTGATACACAGATGACTGGGCCTTTGCCAACAGCATCATCATTAGGAATTAACGGAGTTGTATCTGATTTATCAGTTGTTGGAACTTTGACAGGCGGAGCAGTGGAGACAAGGCACATCTTACTTGTCGAACCAATGACTTCTATGATTGCCAGTACTTTGGCCATTTTGGGGTGAAAAAATGATTGGACAGGATGATATTATTTTTTCTGAAGAGGGCGATATGTTGGTTCATGAAGATTCAATACAAACAAGCGTCATGAGCCAAGAGGAATTAGCAATCTTGGAGGCGTCAAAGGACGCAGCAAGGATTGTTCAAGATTTAAAAAGAGAAGTCACCCCAAACAGAGTGGCTTTAGCAGGAGTAATTCTTCTTCTATTGATCGGTGCTATTTTCAGTAGTTGGTATTGGGTTATACCAAGGGATTCAGTTTCAGTCGAGACATTGTATATTCAAAGAGGCGGCCATATCGTCATGTCTGAAATTCACAACACTGGTAGTAGAGAGATTACCGATGTTTCTATGGATGTTAAATTCCAGTCATTAGAGGGGGAGGTGATTCAAATTATGAGTATCGAAGTAGAATCAATTTCTTCACACTCTTCTGTTGCTGGTGATGATTTAGAAATGCAGATTCTGGGGAATACGGTTTGGGATACATATGTTATTGCAATAGAATTACAATGGACTGATTATGAAGGCGACTCTAATAGAATTATACAAACTCATGAAGTTGGAGAATGGGCTTGGGAAGAGTTCATCGATAAGGATTGAATGTAAATTTAGACCCAAATGACCCGAAGCAATAAAGCGGGGCAGGTTAGGGAAGAAAACATGCAAAGCATCCGCGCTAGCAAGGGAGCAATTCTTCTCGTGGCATTATTTGTTTTGCAAAGTATATCTTCAATCCTTACTCCTGAAGACAGTTTTCTCGATGAGCAAGACGATTATGGGCAAGTTGAGTGGGTTCAGTTCGACCTTGAAGAGGGAGTATTTCATAACGCCAGAGGAATACTTGATGAAAGTGTAGAATTGGAGCAGAGAAGTGTTTATGCAGGCACTACATTGGGGATATATGATGATACAGGCCTCACTCTAAGCCGACCAGTCCCTGTTGAATGGATGGAAGCAAGGCATGACCTTTCATTACTTTTGATTTCAAATAACATCAACATGTTGGATGCACGTCAACAAATAAATGAGATTCAAGGGCTTGAGATTCGAGAATTTATTTATCCATCTGGATTAATAATTCAAGGAACACCTTCCGCTTTACTAGAGGCAGAAGGCCTAGATTCAGTTTCTAGTTTTCACCCAGTGCCCATAGCAATGCTTGTTCAAGAAGAAATTTTAGATGTACTTCTACTTGAGGATGGGGAACAATCTCTAATCGGTCAGAGAATGAGGATTCAAGGATGGCGTGGCGACATGGGTCCTCAACAAGTAGTATCGTTAACCGATTCAAATCAATATACCTTGAAACAAGATATTGCTGATGTTGTCGAACTTTCACTCGAAGATGTTATCCGATGGGATGAAGGAAGGTATGAAGGGACACTAAAAACAGACCAGTTGATTACTTTAGTTCAACAACCTTCAGTAAATTCCTTTAGATATAATCCTGAATTTACGATTGAAAATAATAATGCAGGCAGTCACATGAAAACAGGTACCATGAAGATTTACTTCACAAGTGACCTTGATGGTAGTAATCAAACCGTTGCGGTTGCTGATTCCGGATTAGATGACGACCATGGAGACTTTGGCAATCGTATAGTTGGTAATTATGATGTAATCAATGATGGCTCTACTGCCGATAAATGGTCTGGGCATGGAACTCATGTTTCGTGTACGGTACTTGGCGATGGCACCCGTGGAGGATATACAGGAGTTGCTCCAGAAGCTGATTTATATTTCCAAGCAATGGAGAATGATAATACTGGTAATTTCCAATCACCTTCCCTCAATGGTCTATTGAATTCAGCATATAACGCAGGAGCAAGGACCCATACAAATTCCTGGGGTAGTGGCGGAAACAACATCTATGGGGAATACACTTCCGAGAGTCAAGACGTTGATGATAGAGCAAATTATTATGATAGATATTACAATGGTGCGGAAGGATTGACAATATTATTTGCTGCTGGAAATGATGGCCCTAATGCAGATACTATCGGTCCACCTAGTACAGCAAAAAATTCGGTAACAGTTGGAATGCATCAAAACCGTTATTCTGGTGCCCCTGATACAATCATGTCAGGTTCTTCAAGAGGTCCTGTTGACGATGGTAGAATCAAACCCGACGTTCTAGCACCAGGTGGATATGTTCGTTCATGCAAGGCGCAAGAAGCAGGAGATACTGGTGGCTCTTCTTGGGAAAGCACTTGGTATCTTGAATATACAGGAACTTCAATGGCGACTCCAAATGCTGCAGGGGCTTCTGCTATGATCAGACAGTACTTAGAAGAAATAGCGTTGCGAGATTCACCTCAAGGGGCATTGGTAAAGGCATTATTAATTCTTGGAGCAGAAGATGTTGGTTCTAGAGATATTCCCAATAATGATGAGGGCTGGGGTAGAATAAATATCAGAAATTCATTGGCACCGGCAGATGGCCAAGGTATTTGGGTCGATGACAGGTCATTATTATCAGCATCAGGTAATTCTAAATCTTATAATTTTGATATCGATATAGCAAATGATGCCTTCAAAGCGGTTCTAACTTGGTCTGATGAATATGCTTCCACCTTTTCGAATAAACAATTGGTCAATAATTTTGACCTCGAGGTAATAGACCCTAATGGCAACATCTACCTTGGAAATGATTTTGCTAATGGCCGTTCAACAACTGGCGGAAGTGCAGATAATACCAACAATGTCGAAGTAGTGTTGATCGATTCTGCAGTAATAGGCCAATGGACTGTTAAAGTCAAAGACACATATCATGGCGGAAGTCGCTCACAACCTTTCGCACTTGCTGTAATGGGGCATGGAATCAATGATTTACTCCCTGATATAACAGTCGTTAATTCTGGATATGGGATAGACATCCCAATTCCTAGTGTCGGAGAGGAAGTTCATTTCAATTCAAGAATTGAAAATACAGGTAATGTAAAATCAGATTTCTTTGATGTAGAGTTACAGGTCGATGGAGTTGTTGTAGAGACTAAAAATATGGATATTGGTGGAGGCACAGTCAAAGACCTATACTGGACTTGGACTCCACAAAGTTCAGGTTCGAAATTGATTTCTTTTATTATCGACCCAACAAATGATGTGGAAGAGACTTTGGAAAACAATAATCGCCAAGATGTAATTGTAGAAGTCACTTCTCCCGGTGTTTCTCTTACTTCAACGCAAAGAATAATTTCACTCAATGACCCACTACAGAGTTCAACTTCTTGGCAAGTTAACTTGACCAATACTGGTTTACTTCCAACTAATGCTACCATCACTAAACAAGGCGTTACTTTGGCTGAAACGGGAGAAAGTATCTCTTGGTATGTTGGAATTTCATCCACAAGTTTTTCTCTCCAAGGTCAAGAATCTACGCCTCTAAGTGTGACAATGATTCACCCCGAAACACCGGCTAAGGGGAATTATCAAATTCAGTTACAGGCAACAGATACAGATAATGGAGTGACCAGTCAGTTCACATTGGAAATGGAAGTTTTAGAAATTGCCAATATATTGGTCGAATATGATTATGAAATAATCCCAGTCCATCCAATAGACTCGAGTACATTCCCAATTTATGTACAAAATTTAGGTAATTCAAATTTAGAATACGACCTTCAAGTCCAGTCGCCTGTTGGATGGAATGCTTTCTTTTCTCAGGGAGGGCCAATTGGTAAGTTTACTAGTACTGGGCCGGTAGACGTCAATCTAGTTTCAACTTTGAACATCACAGTAGAGCCTCCTAACATTGTCCAAGATGCAGGCGTTGAAAAAATAATTTCAGTAAATATTCTTTCTAGAACTACACCGATTAAAAGTTGGCTAATCGAAATCCCAATCAAGGTTGAATCGGTCAAATCAGTAGAATTTGAACTAGACTCTCAGTTGAACAGTATTATTCCAGGTTCAGAATTCGTAATGATATATACAATTGAAAACAAAGGTAATGTCGATGTTAGATTATTCCCATCATTTGTACTACCTCAAGGAATTCAAAATACACAAGGTGTATCTCCATTCAATTTAGATATCGGTGAGTCAAAAGTTTACATTATATCCCTATATGCTGGCCCAAATTCAAAGAGTGGCCAAATAACAGTGAATATGGATAACGGTTCAGATAGATTCTCAACAACTTATGATTTAGTGGTTCAGATATTCGCAAAGCCAACGCTTCAATTTAGTAGATTGACTTATTCAGATCTATCGACTTATTCTACATATTCTGGTTCTGGCAGCCATCCTGCAGGTCAAGTTTTGCAATTCGACTGGACACTAGGGAATTCGGCAGATATTGAATGGACACCAATCCTCAGCATCCAAGAGGATGATGATTTATCTGTTCAATGTAGTAGTCTTTCGATACTAAATTTGGATGACATGATTGACCTTTCCTGTTTTGTCGAGATCGATTCTAATGCTGCTCCATTTTCAGAACCATCATTCACCCTTGAATTAAGTGGCGAAGGCGCCCAATTTTCAGAAACTATCTCTCTCTATATTGCAAGCTTAGAGCAAGTATCTTGGCAAGGATTGTCATCTAATACGTTCAATACCGGTGAAGAGAAGTCGATTCAAATCATGGTGACTAATACTGGAAATATCCCGTTTAATAATCGTATTGAGGTGACATCTGAAGATGATTGGGATGTTGAAATCGTCGGTGAAGATATATTGGATTTACAGGTTGGAGAGTCGGCAAATGTACGATTCTTAATCACTGCAAATGAGCCAGGTTTCTCTTCCATTTCACTTGGATTTAAAACCGCAGATATTTCAGAAGCCAGTAATTTTCAGTTTAATGTATCTTCTACTGGCGAATCTAAGGATTCAGCTAGTGGAAGTCTTTCGATTATTACATCATCCTTTTTGATTGTCGTTCTTTTGATAATAGTTGGCCTAAGCGTGGCTTTACTAAAGCCAAAAAAGCAATCTATTGCACCCCTTCCAATGCCAAATGTACTCAATCAGCCACATTTCAACAAACCAACAAACTTGCCGAAGTCTCTGCCAAATATTTCACCTGTTGCAATGGCCCCTCCAGCAATCGCCCAAAGCAGCCCATTGCCAATTGCTGCTAAACCGGCGGTTGTCGAGACAAATGATGAACAAGAAAACTCTCCGCCGCCGATATGCTGGTCTTGTCGAAATCCAATAGAAGGAGCAATTCTAGGTTGCCCATCATGTGGCGCAAGATATCATGGAGAAGGGCACGAAGCATGCGATATTTCCAAAATAGAAAACTGCGTTAGTTGCTCAGCACCAACTGCAGATTTTATTGAAGGATAGCCCATTTTTAGTAATATTTCCATGAGCAACTGAGGATAGGGTTTTGATACTAAGTCTTCCACGGGGGTTCATGAACCCCCGAGAAAACACCCAACTTTCAACGCACCGTGGAGCGTTATTTCTCGTAATTCTAATGATGTTCTCCGTCTTACCTCTAATGGCTCCATCGGTCGCCGCCGATGGAAGTATCACTCTGAATGTGTCGCCAAACTCTATGGAAGTCAATCCA
>CEUB01077496.1_pt1 | contig 12632 bp, 11 predicted proteins | sample 356491 | NCBI WGS metagenome assembly CEUB01 (sample SAMEA2623370, study PRJEB7988) | marine metagenome | isolation source: saline water (ENVO:00002010), including | reverse complement strand
GAATCTGATATAAGATATACATTGTATTTTTCGGACATAAGTATGTTAATAGTTCTATTATAACTTTTTGTTATACATTTTAAATTTTCTTCTTAAAAAAGCATTAACATTTATTAACATACTTCTAACATTTTATTAGATGTTAATATAAAAATTAAATCTTTCTTCGATTTGTTAATAATATTTAAAAAGTTATATAAAGTTATATTTTTTGCGTGTTTCTTATAGAATAAAATGTTTAAAACTATGTATAAATACTTATATAACTAATTAACATAACCTATTACAAATATTACATTTATAAATATATAATTATATAAATGAGTAAAATAACTAATTGTTTAATTAACAAAGATGTTTCTTGTATTCCTATCTGGTTTATGAGACAAGCAGGTCGTTATCTTCCTGAATTTAGAGAGATTAGATCTAAAAATCCAAACTTTATTAAATTATGTTTAGATAGTGATCTTAGTTCTGAAATTACATTACAACCAATTAATCGATTTAATTTAGATGCTGCGATAATTTTTTCAGATATTTTAATGGTACCTTATGGTTTAGGGCAAGATGTTGAGTTTATAAAAGGCAAGGGACCAAAATTATCAGAATTTGATTTGAAAAAATTTATAAATAATAACAAGAAAGATTTTACAGAAAAATTAAATCCAGTTTACGAGGCAATAAAAAAGACAAGAAAAAAATTAAGTAAAGAAAAATCTCTAATTTCTTTTATAGGAGCTCCTTGGACATTATTAGTTTATATGATGGGATTTAGACAAGATAAAAAAAATCTTAATTTAGAAAAAATAAAAAATACTCATTTCGATAAAGATTTAATATTAGATAAATTAAACGAATATCTTTGTATACATATAGAAAACCAATTAAAAGCCGGCGCCGATGTAGTGCAAATTTTTGATTCATGGGCAGGTTTAATACCAGAAAAAGACATACATAATTATTGTTATAATCCTAATTTAAGATTAGTGGAGTTTTGTAAAAAAGTTGGACTACCAGTGATTTGTTTCCCAAAAGGAATAAATAAAAAATATAAAGAATTTTTAGAAATAGTTAAGCCAAACGGTTTAAATATAGATTATGATATAGATCCTATTTGGGCTAAAGAAAATTTAAACAATGTTTGTTTACAAGGAGGAATGGATCCCAAAATATTATTTGAAAGTGAAAAAAAAATATTTTTTGAGGTGGATAAATATTTAAATATATTTAAAGGTTCTCCGTATATATTTAATCTTGGTCATGGTTTGCTTCCAGAAACAAATCCTGAAATTCTTGCGAAAGTTATAAAAAGAGTTAATTCCTATAAATGAAAAAAGCTATAATATTATTTAATCTAGGAGGGCCAGATAATCTTGATGCCGTTGAACCATTTTTATTTAATTTATTTAACGATCCTGCAATTCTTGGTTTGCCTAAAATTTTTAGATATCCATTAGCAAAACTAATTTCAAAAAGAAGAGCTCCTATTGCAAAAGCAATTTATAGTGAAATGGGTGGAAGCTCACCTATTTTACAACAAACAGAAATGCAAGCTAAAGCAATAGAAGAAAGCCTCGAGGCAGAAGAAGACAATTATAAATGTTTTATTGTAATGCGTTGTTGGCATCCTAGAGCCGAACTGGTTGTAAAAAAAGTTAAAGAATTTAATCCTCATCAGATTATTTTACTACCTTTGTATCCACAATATTCTGCTTCTACTTCTGGCTCTTCAATCCAAGAATGGTTTGAAAAATGTGATAAAAACGACATTAAGACCGACACAAAAATAATTTGTTGTTATCCAACAGAAGATAATTTTATTTTATCTCATGTTAATTTAATAAAAGACAATCTTTCTTTAAAAAATTTAATTGATACAGTGGTTATTTTTTCAGCTCATGGTTTGCCAGAAAATAAAATTAAAAAAGGTGATCCTTATCAATGGCAAGTAGAAAAAACTGTAGAGAAATTAGTTGCTAAATTGAATATAAAAAATTTGAATTACATTTTGAGTTATCAAAGCAGAGTGGGGCCTCTTAAGTGGATAGGGCCATCAACGGACAATGTCATTTTAGAGCAATCTAAGAAAAAGAAAGTAATAGTTTTGATTCCTATAGCTTTCGTTTCCGAGCACTCTGAAACACTTGTAGAACTGGACATCGAATATAAAAAACTTGCAGAAAAAAATGGATGTAAAAAATATATACGTATTCCTGCTGTTACATGCCATAAAGATTTTATAAATTCTTTGAAAACAAGTATTTTAAAAGCTGGTATTGGAGCGAGATTTACTTCTTCCATAAACTGCTCTAAAAATTTTAAAAAATGTCCAAGAATTTTAGGTATCTAATATGAATTATTATCTTTTTTTTAAAGCCCTGCATCTAATAGCCATTATCTCTTGGATGGCCGGCCTTTTATATTTACCAAGAATCTTTGTTTATCATTCAGAAACAAAAGATAATCAAGGCCAAAAAGAAACATTTAAAATAATGGAAAAACGTCTTTTCTTTTACATTATGAATCCAGCTATGATTTTGTCATGGATTTTTGGTCTGTTATTAATTCATTCAATAGGTTTAGAAAGCTTGTCAAATTTTTGGTTACAAATAAAATTGGTTTTGATTTTTTTATTGACCATTTATCACTTTTTTTTACTTAATTGTTTGAGAAATTTTAATATTGATGAAAACAACTATTCGTCAAGATTTTATAGGATTATCAATGAAGTTCCTACAGTACTCCTAATAGCCATTATTTTTATTGTAATATTTAAACCATTATAGGGGTTGAAATACTTAAAAAAAAACCTATATTTAAGGTACTTACCTTAATTAATCAAATAATCATATATGAACTTACAAGAACTTAAGAAAAAAAATCCAGCGGAACTTATTTCCGAAGCAGAAAAACTTGGCATTGAAAACCCAAGCACTTTACGTAAACAAGAAATTCTTTTTGCTATACTAAAAAAATTAGCAGACAAAAAAGAGCAAATAACTGCAACTGGAGTTTTAGAGGTGCTTCAAGATGGTTTTGGCTTTCTAAGAGCTATAGAGTCTAATTATTTGCCTGGGCCAGACGATATTTATGTTAGTCCAAGCCAAATTAGAAGATTTGGTTTAAGAACAGGAGATTCTGTAGAAGGAGAAATAAGAGCACCCAAGGACGCTGAAAGATATTTTGCCTTGTTAAAAGTTAATAAAATAAATTTTGACGAAACAGAAAAGGGTAAAAACAAAATTGCCTTTGACAATTTAACCCCTCTTTATCCTAACGAAAGAATTAAGTTAGAGACAGAAAAAACTAAAATAGAAAAAAAACCTGATAATACTGCCAGATTAATCGATCTAGTAAGTCCGATAGGCAAAGGCCAAAGAGCTCTAATTGTATCACCACCTAGAGCAGGTAAAACAATTATACTTCAAAACATTGCTCAGTCTATAACAGCAAACCATCCAGAAATTTATTTAATGGTTCTATTAATTGATGAAAGACCAGAAGAAGTAACGGACATGCAACGATCTGTTAAAGGAGAGGTTGTTGCCTCTACTTTTGATGAGCCAGCATCTCGTCATGTAGCTGTAGCAGAAATGGTAATAGAAAAAGCTAAAAGATTAGTTGAACACAAGAAAGATGTAGTGATTTTATTAGATTCAATAACAAGATTAGGAAGAGCATATAATGCTGTGATTCCTAGTTCTGGTAAAGTTTTAACAGGAGGTGTAGATGCGAATGCGTTACAAAGACCAAAAAGATTTTTTGGTGCCGCAAGAAATGTAGAAGAAGGGGGTTCTTTAACAATAATTTCTACAGCTTTGATCGACACAGGTAGCAGAATGGATGAAGTTATATTTGAAGAATTTAAAGGAACGGGTAATTCAGAATTAATTTTAGATAGAAAAGTTGCCGACAAAAGAATATATCCAGCTCTAGATATAACCAGATCAGGAACAAGAAGAGAAGAGCTTCTGTTTGAAAAAGATGACTTATCTAAAATGAACGTTCTTAGAAGAATTATAAGTCCTATGGGCACTATGGATGGAATAGAGTTTTTAATGTCTAAAATTAAAAATACTAAAAATAACACTGATTTTTTTGATTCAATGAATAAAACAAATTAATTTAAGTATGTTATATGATAGATGTAAATGAACATTTATGCTTTATCATCAGGACGAGGGCCTTCAGGCATAGCCATAATTAGATTATCAGGCAAAAACACATTAAAAATTTCTAAACTAATAACAAAAAAAAATAATTTAAAATCTAAAGAAGCAAATCTTTGTAAATTTTACAACCCATCAAATGACAAAATAATAGACGAAGGTCTACTGATCTTGTTTTCAGAGCCAAATAGCTACACAGGAGAAGATTTAGCAGAATTTCACATACATGGTAGCAATGCTGTAGTTAATTGTTTTTTAGAGGTGCTTTCAGAGCAAGAAAATTGCAGATTAGCAGAGCCAGGCGAATTTACAAAATTAGCCTTTCAAAACAATAAAATGGATCTAATAGAAGCTGAAAGTATAGGTGATCTTATACATGCTGAAACAGAACTTCAAAGAGAACAGGCTATAAAACTAGTACAGGGCAGTGCATCAAATTACTACAATTCTTTAAGAGAGAAATTGGTAAAGTCTTTATCTTATATTGAAGCCAAAATAGATTTTGCTGAAGACGATCTTCCACAAAATGTTCTTAGAGAAGTTCAAAATTCGATAAAAGAAGTTTATCTGGATATAAAAAAAATTCTAGAAGATCAAAAAATTGGTGAAAAAATCAGAGATGGATTTAGAATATCTATTGTCGGCCAAGTAAATACTGGAAAATCTTCTTTATTAAACCTTCTTTCTAAAAGAGAAGCAGCTATTGTATCTGAGGAAGAAGGTACAACACGAGACGTAATAGAAACTTATCTTAATATAGATGGTTATCCAGTTATTTTAGCGGACACTGCTGGTATCAGAAAAGCTAAAAATAAAGTTGAAAAAGAAGGAATAAAAAGAGCCATCAAAAAAGCTAAAAATGCAGATCTGATTTTAGTTATGTTTGACGTTTCTAAAAAGACGATTAGTAAAGATTTAAAAAAATTAATAAATAAAAACTGTATTTTAGTTTTTAACAAATCAGATTTAAGTAAAAAAAATCCAAAAATTGAATTTAAGAAAAACGATCAAATTTTAATATCAGTAAAAAATAATAAAAATATCGATAAGCTTATTAAAATCATAAAAGATAAGCTTTCTAAAAAATTTATGAGATCAAAAACAGTTTTGGTAACAAGGGAACGACACAGAGTTAAGTTAAACGCTGCTCTCAAAGAAATAGAAAAATTTTTAAAGAAAGATCAGTCTAAAGAAATAGAAACAGCGGCCGAAGATCTAAGATTGGCTACAAGACACTTGGGCAGCATTATAGGGAAAGTAGATGTGGAAGAAATATTAGGATCTATTTTTAAAGATTTTTGTATTGGTAAATAATCAGTAAAAAATACATCTTGTAAAATCAATTTATACAGATACATTTAAGTCATGAGTGATTTAGACTATGAAATAGTAGTTGTAGGTGGTGGACACGCTGGGTGTGAGGCTGCAGCAGCATCTGCTAGAATGGGCGTAAATACTGCACTTTTTACACATAAAATAGAGACAATAGGTGAGATGTCTTGCAATCCTGCTATAGGAGGGCTAGGCAAAGGGCATCTTGTTAGAGAGATAGATGCTTTGGATGGAGTGATGGGTGTTGTGGCTGATAAATCAGGTATTCAATTTAGATTGTTAAATAGAAGCAGAGGCCCAGCAGTAAGAGGACCGCGAACTCAATCAGACAGAGCTTTGTATAAGAAGCACATGCAAAAAATTTTGTTAAACTATAAAAATTTGACAGTCATTGCCGATCCAATTATTAAATTCATTTTTAAAAATGATGAAATCAGAGGCTTTGTTTGTCAAAGCGGTAAGGAAATTAAATGCAAACAATTAGTATTAACAACTGGTACTTTTTTAAACGGATTAATTCATATTGGAGAGAGACAAATTCCAGCGGGTAGATATGATGAAAAACCATCTACAGGTTTAAGTGAACAATTAGCAAAATTTAATATGAAAATTGGAAGGTTAAAAACTGGAACACCTCCAAGACTAGATGGATCAACTATTAACTATGACGATATTGAAATGCAAGATGCAGATAATGAACCTTATTTTTTTTCTTCTTTAACCGAGAAACTATTAAACAGACAAATTTCTTGCGGTGTAACTTATACCAACAATAAAGTTCACAAAATTATTAGTGAGAATATTTCAAGAAGCGCCATGTACTCTGGAAGCATCAAAGGCGTAGGGCCAAGGTATTGTCCTGCTATAGAGGATAAAATTGTTAAGTTTAAAGAAAAACAAAAACATCAAATTTTCTTAGAACCAGAAGGATTAAAGGACAGCACTGTTTACCCAAATGGCATATCAACATCTCTTCCCGAAGAAATACAGCTCAAAATATTAGCTAAAATCAAGGGTTTAGAGCAAGTTAAGATGAAAAGAGCCGGATATGCAATAGAGTACGATTATGTGGATCCAAGAGAGTTAAAATCAACTTTAGAGACTAAAAAAATAAAATCACTATTTTTAGCAGGACAAATAAATGGGACAACTGGTTATGAAGAAGCTGCTGCTCAAGGACTAATGGCTGGAGTCAATGCTGCTTTAAAAGTTAAGAACGAAGAAGAATTTATTTTAGATAGATCTCAATCTTATATCGGAGTTATGATTGATGATTTAATAACAAAAGGAGTTTCAGAACCTTATCGTATGTTTACTTCAAGAGCAGAATACAGACTCTCTCTGAGAGCAGATAATGCAGATCAAAGATTAACTCCATTTGGAATTAAAATTAATTTAGTTAAAAAAGCTAGAGAAGAAAAATTTTTGGATAAGCAAAAAAAATTAATTCAAGTAATTGATGCGTTAAAAAATAATTTAATTTCACCCAATGCGGCAGCTAAACACTCTATTAAAATTGCTATGGACGGAGTAAAAAGATCTGGTCTAGAAGTTTTGTCTTTAAAAAATGTTAATTTAGATAAATTAAGAACAATATGGGCTAATATACCCCAATATGGAGCATCAATTGATAACCAGGTTGAAATAGACGCTCATTACTCTGGTTATCTTATTAAACAGTCTCATGACATAAAAGCTTTTAAAAAGGACGAGGGTATATTAATACCAGAGGAAATTAAATACGATTCATTTAGTGGTCTTTCTAATGAAGTTAAGTCTAAATTAAAAGAAATCAGACCCAAGACCCTAGGACAAGCTCTTAGAATAGATGGAGTAACCCCAGCTGCTGCCATAATACTTCTTGGCTATATTAAAAAATCAAAAGCAAGAAGATCTGCTTAATGAAAGCAGATGAAGTCAAAAAAATTTTAGTAAAAAAGCTTAAATTTTCATATAAAGACATAGAAAAACTTGATAAATTTCATGAAGAGCTTTTGGAGTATAATAAGCGATATAATTTGATTTCAAAAACAACCGAAAACAATATATGGGAAAGACATATCCTTGATTCTGCACAAATTGTTAAATTTATTGATTTTAATGGAAATTATTCACTATCAGATTTAGGTTCAGGGGCTGGTTTTCCAGGTATTGTAATTGCTATATTTAATAAAAATAACAAATTTCACGTGAAATTATATGAAAAATCAAAAGTAAAATGTAATTTTATCAATGAAATGTTGTATAAATTAGATATTAAATGCAACTTATACGATAATGATTATCATTACCATAAATTAGATAGTGATTATTTTGTTTCTAGAGCATTTAAAAAACTACCAGAATTATTAAGAATTTCACGTGAAATAATTAAAAATCCTCATAAATTAATAGTTTTAAAAGGAAAGAATGCACAGAAAGATATAAATAATGCTTCCAAGGATATGATTTATAAGTATAGATTGGTAAAAAGTATGACAAATAATGAATCTAAAATTTTAATAGTCGATATTAATAAAAAAAATGAATAAATCTATATTGTCAGTTATAAATCAAAAAGGTGGCGTTGGTAAAACTACGACTGTGATCAATTTGGCCACAGCTTTAGCCCAAAAAAAGAAAAAAATATTGGTAATAGATCTTGATCCACAAGGAAATGCTACTACAGGACTAGGTAAATCAAGTAATAATGAAGAAAAAAATATATATAATCTTCTAATAGGCAAAATAAGCTTTCAAGAAGCTATTCAATCTAGCAGTGTAAGCGGATTAGATTTAATAGGTTCAAATGTAAATCTTTCAGGTTTAGAAGTGGAAACCGCTAATGATGCTAACAGAGCTTTTATTTTAAAAGAAATTTTAAGAAGTGAGGAAAATAATTTTTTATCTAAGTATGAAAATATTTTTATAGACTGTCCTCCGTCACTCAGTCTTTTAACAATAATGTCATTAGTCGCTGCAGATGAATTATTAGTTCCTCTCCAAACAGAATTTTTTGCACTTGAAGGAATCACTCAACTGGTAAAAACTATAGAAAGAATTAAAGTTAAACTTAATCCTGAATTAAAAATCAGAGGAATTTTGCTTACTATGTTTGATAAAAGAAACAAGTTGTCATCTCAGGTTGATGATGAAGCAAGAAAATATTTCAAAGAAAAAGTTTATCAAACGGTCATACCAAGAAATGTTAGACTGTCCGAAGCTCCATCACATGGAGTACCTTGCGTAATTTACGACAAAAGCTGTCTAGGAAGTAAATCATATTTTAATTTAGCTGAAGAATTTTTAAATCAAAAAAATAATAATTTAGGAAATACTTTATGAAAAAGAAAGGATTGGGAAAAGGTTTATCAGCTTTATTCGGCGACGCAAATGTTGAAGAAATAAAAATAAAAAAAGAAAAAAAAACAACACAAAAATATGCACTAATAAGCGATTTAAATCGAAACCAATTTCAACCCAGGTCTATTTTTAATGAAGAAAAACTAAATGAATTAGCAGAATCAATAAAACAAAATGGGTTAATACAACCCATAATAGTAAGAGAAGAAAAAACTGATCCTGGAAGATATGAAATTGTAGCTGGAGAGAGAAGGTGGTTGGCAGCACAACGTGCAGGTCTACATGAAATTCCAATTGTAGTTTTGAATCTTAATGACAATGAATCTTTGGAAGTTGCAATTGTTGAAAATATTCAAAGAGAAGATTTAAACGTTATAGAGGAAGCCAAAGGATACGAAAGATTAAGAAAAGAATTTGGCTATGATCATGAAAAAATTTCAAAATTTATGTCTAAAAGCAGAAGTCACATAAGCAATACTTTGAGACTTTTAACCCTTCCAAAAGATATAATTTCAATGCTTAGAGACGGAGTTATAACAGCAGGTCAAGCTAGACCTTTGGTTGGTTTACCCCAAGCATCATCAATAGCAGAAGAAATAGTAAATAAAAAATTGAGCGCAAGACAAGTTGAGCTGCTTACAAAATCTAAAAGAAAACCATTTTCACTGTCTAGACAAGTAGATTCAAATATTGAAGACATCCAAAAAAAAATAGAAGAAAATCTTGGATTAAAAGTTTTGATATCAAACAAAAAAAATAATTCTGGTAAAATTACAATTCAATATAAGAATCTTGATCAATTCGAGCTTATATCTAATTTACTTAAGCAAAACTAGAGGCTTGACCGCATATTTTTATTATTAAATCTTTTATTAAAAGATCGTTTCTTAAATAGGAATTAGTTTTCATTAACAATTCTGTTTTACCAATTTTTTTTAAAACTTCTTCCAAACTTGATTTATTCCATTTTTTTAGTTGTTGTTTAAAAATTGGTTTATCTTTCCAAAAAATTTTAGGTTTCATGTTATCCATAGCTAATTCTTCATTTTTTATATTGATATTTATGTTTTTAATTTCTAACAGTTTGATTACTCTGCTATTTATTTGGTTAAGATAAAAAAAAATTTCTTCTGGTGTAAACTCAATTTCGCCAATTAATCGATTTACTCCAATTTTATCACCAATAAGTGCCGCATCTCTAATTTGTTGAAAATTATTATTTATTTTAATATTTAACAATTCTTGCAATTCTTCTTTCTTAATTGTTTTTTCATAAAAGAAATTTTTAATTTTAACTATTTCATCTTTCACAATTTTTCTGTCTAAATTAGAATTATTTAAAATAATATTTACTATTTCAGGTGTTAATCCTTTATATTTTTTAAGTTTGGAAGTTATATAATTTAACAACGTTTTTTCGCTGTCTTGATAACAAGGAATTATTCCACATCCATTATCTTTTTCAAAAAAATTTCTTAACTTAGATTTTTTATCTAGATTATTTGAAAATATATAAATCTTTATTTCTTTTGTAAGAAGTTCAATACATTCATTTATTTGATTAAAAATTTTGTCTGATGTTTCGTATAAAAAAATGATTTTTTCCGAAGCGAATAAAGATGAGTTATTTATTGCATTATAAAGAACGTTATTGTTTTTAATTATTTCATCTTGAAATAAATTAACTATTTCAGCATTTTTATTTGTTTCTATTATTTTTTCTTTGAGATCGTCTTTAATTCCATTATTTTCACCATAAAATAATACAGATTTATATTTTACTATATCATTAAAATTTTGTTCTACTATGTAACTTTTTAAAATCATTTAATTTCTAGAATAAATTCTTAAATAATTTACTATTTCTTCAGCCATTTGATTTGTTAAATTCTTAGTATTATTTTTTTCATTATTGATTGTATCAGAATGTTTTTTTGATACATCAAAACTAACTGATTTAAAAAAGTTTTTGTTTGTTGTTTTTGTTTTATTTAAGTTTTCTATAAAAATATCCACATTTAGATTAAGGTCATACTTTGTTATTTTTCCACTCGTATTTTTGTCGTTAATTGTTTTTGTTTTATCTATTTTTAAATTTAAATTTAATTTATTACTTCCTTGATCGGATGAGATTAAAAGAATTTCATTTTTTAAAATGTAACCAATTTTTTTGTTTCCTGATATTTTAATTTCATTAATACTTATATTGTTTTTATTTTGGAGATTAACATTTTTATATCCGCAAGAAGAAAAAATGAATAAAGCAGATGAAATCAGAATAATGTTTAAAAAATTTTTAATTTTCATAAAATTTTATTTTATTAAATAATTTATAATTCTATTTTTGACATAGACTGTTCTAATTATTTTTTTGTCTACTAAATTTTTTTTAATCTTAGCATTTTTTTTGCTTTCTATAACCAAATCTTTTTCTGATAAATTTTCTTTTACCTCAATTATTTCTTTTGTTTTTCCATTGATTTGTATAGCAATTTTTATTTTTTGAGCTGTAATTAATTTCTTATTTATTTTAGGCCAATTATCAACGTCTTTTTCGCCTAACTGCTCCAAACATTCATGGGCTAGATGAGGTGTGAATGGAATTAAGATTTTCATTAAATTAATAAAATTTCTTTTTAAACATGCGTTACTTATCTCTTTTGCTAAAATTGAATTTATTAAATTATAAATTTCATAAACATTTGCCACAACCACATTTAAATGAAAATTATTGATTAAATTTGTAATTTTTAAGACGTAACTATTAAAAGATGTTTCAAATTCATCGTCTTTTAATGGTTTGTGATCTGAACGATTGATGATTAAATTATTTAAATTATAGAGTTTTTGTAGAAATTTATAGGCTGCGTTTACTCCTTGATTTGACCATTGTATATCTTTTTCTGGTGGACTGTCAGATAATATAAACCATCTTACAGCATCAGCCCCATATGATTTAATCATGCTTTCAGGATCTATCACATTTTTTTTTGATTTAGACATTGACTCCGAAGGTCCAGCTATCACTTTAGTTTTGTCTTTTATTTTAATTAAATTACCATTTTTATCTTTTTCTATTTCTTCAGGGTTTAACCATTTGCCACTAGCATCTTTATAGGTTTCGTGGCAAACCATGCCTTGTGTAAATAAACCTTTAAACGGTTCTTCATTATTAATTTTATTATTATTCTTTTTTAGAGCTCGCATAAAAAATCTAGAATAAAGAAGATGCAAAATAGCATGCTCAACACCTCCTATGTATTGATCAACTGGCATCCAATAATTTAAATCTTTAATGTCGAAAGGCTCTTTCTTATTGTGAGGTGAGCAGAATCTTGCAAAATACCATGAAGAGTCAACAAATGTGTCTAAGGTATCAGTTTCTCTTATCGCTGGTTTGCCAGTTTTTTTGTGTATTGTTTTTTTCCATGTGGGATGACTTTCAAGAGGGTTTCCACCTTTTTTTAAATCTATATCTTCAGGAAGTTTAATTGGTAACTCATTTTTTTCAACGGGAACAATGCTTCCATCATTTAAATGAATCATTGGAATTGGACAACCCCAATATCTTTGTCTTGATATACCCCAGTCTTTTAATCGAAAAGTTATTCTTTTTTTTCCAATTTTTTTACTTTCTATTTCTTTGATAATTTTTTCTTTAGCGCCATTAACATCTAAATCATTTAAAAAAGATGAATTAACTAATACCCCTTCGCCTGTGTAAGCTTCTGATAATTGATTAAAGTTTTTAAGTTTGTTTTTATTTTCAGCAACGACTTCTATAACTTC
>CEUB01005233.1_pt1 | contig 12650 bp, 4 predicted proteins | sample 356491 | NCBI WGS metagenome assembly CEUB01 (sample SAMEA2623370, study PRJEB7988) | marine metagenome | isolation source: saline water (ENVO:00002010), including | reverse complement strand
ATGTAACCATCAAGTTGTATAGGAACGATGCTCCAATCCATGTAGAGAACTTCATCTCATTAGCAGAAGGTGGATTTTACCAAGATGTTCCATTCCATCGAGTTATTGAAGGATTCATGAATCAAGGGGGGGATTTCCAAAATGAGGATGGATCTGGAGGGCATGCCTTGAATTGGTACGGCTACTGTAATGGTCAAGATTCTGTATCTGAGGAAGACTGTGAATTGACGTCCTATACAGTCCCCGATGAGGCTGATAATGGACTTTTACATCTTCCAGGAACTATCTCAATGGCAAAAACTTCTGCACCTCATACCGGCGGGAGTCAGTTCTTCATGATACCAAGTACTAGTACTCCAGATTGGTTAGACGGAGTTCATACTGTCTTTGGAGTGGTTACAGATGGTATTGAACATGTTGATTCAATGAATGGAATGGAAGTAGAAGGAGAATCAACTCCCGCAGAGCCTGCCATTATGGTTTCAGTGACAATTACCGATGACGGAATCATAGAGCACAGCCCTTGGTATGAGTTTTGAAAATCTAACCAAAGGCGAAGTTGATAGTAGATGGCTTCCCACAGTCGCTCCATGAGCGACTCGAGCCCCTTTAATTCCAATAGAGAATTTCCTCATGGGGGGCATTATCATGCAATCGATTCACTAGATGAGAGTGGGCTTTCCACATCATCATTACCTTATTCGATTCGAGTATTACTAGAAGGCTCGCTAAGAAATTATGATGGCTTTTTGGTATCAGAAAAAGATATTCGAAATATCGCTAATTGGACTCCAAATGGCGAGAGGGGAGAAATACCATTTCTACCTTCAAGAGTAATTCTTCAAGATTTTACTGGAGTTCCTGCAGTAGTAGATTTGGCTGCTTTGAGAGATGCGATGGTTGAGATGGGCGGTGACCCTGAAAAAGTCAATCCACAAGTACCGGTAGATTTGGTGATAGACCATTCTGTTCAGGTTGATGTTTCAGGTTCTAACACAAATGCATTGGACTTGAATCTAGATATTGAATATCATCGGAATATGGAGCGATATACCTTCCTCAAATGGGGTCAACAATCGCTTGAAAACTTCAGAGCAGTGCCACCTTCAAGAGGAATAGTCCATCAGGTAAATCTTGAATGGATTGCCTCGGTTGCACGTCAAGAAAAAGGAGTTTGGTTACCCGATTCTTTGGTAGGAACCGATTCTCATACTACCATGATAAACGGTCTAGGAGTTCTAGGCTGGGGAGTTGGAGGAATAGAGGCAGAGGCAGTAATGCTTGGCCAACCGATTTACATGCTATCTCCTGACGTGGTAGGATTTCGTTTAGTAGGGGCATTAAACCCTGGCGTTACCGCTACTGATATGACTCTAAGAATCGTTGAGATATTACGTGAACATGGCGTTGTTGGAAAGTTTGTTGAATTCTTTGGTAAAGGTATGGCGGAATTGACTCTTCCAGATAGAGCCACAATAGCAAACATGGCTCCTGAATATGGGGCTACATGTGGCTTTTTCCCCGTGGATGGACGAACTCTTGAGTACATGCGTTTGACAGGTAGGGATGAAGAGCAACTCAAGGGAGTCGAAGAATATTGTAAACTCCAAGGTCTATGGTATGACCCAATGACTCCTGAGAAATCTTACACTTCTGTTTTGGAATTAGACCTGTCTACAATTCAACCTGCATTAGCTGGCCCAAAACGACCTCAAGATAGAGTTGATCTTTCAAACATGGCTGAACATTTTGAGCATTCACTAACCCATGAAATAGGCCATCATGGACACGGACTTTCCAATGAGGATTTATCTAATTCTGCAATTATCAATGGTGAGTATGATCTAAATCATGGCGATGTAGTAATCGCAGCAATCACATCCTGTACCAATACTTCTAACCCCGGAGTAATGCTTGCAGCAGGGCTTTTAGCAAGAAATGCTCGGGCATTAGGTTTGAATGTTAAACCATGGGTAAAGACTTCACTAGCACCCGGTTCTCGAGTGGTTACTGAATATTACGAAGCGACAGGATTGGACCAAGACCTTGCTGCCTTAGGCTTCAATAATGTAGGGTACGGGTGTACAACCTGTATTGGTAACTCTGGCCCATTACCCGAAGAAATCGAGGCAGCAATAGATGATGCAGGACTTATCGTTGGTTCTGTAATTTCAGGAAACCGAAATTTTGAGGGACGGGTTCATCAAAAGGTCAAAGCTTCCTACCTCGCTAGTCCTCCATTGGTTGTTGCTTATGCGATTGCTGGAAGTCTTCATGTTGATTTAGCAACCCAGCCTCTTGGATTTGATACCAATAATAATCCAGTAATGCTTTCAGATGTTTGGCCTAGTGATGAACAACTAATGGTAGAAATTGCAAAAATAACTCCAGAGATGTTTAGAGAGCGTTATTCAACAGTAATGCAAGAACCGCGTTGGGATTCAATTCCATCAGAATCCTCTCCACTTTACCCCTGGGTTGAAGATTCTACTTACATCCGCCTCCCATCCTTTTTCCAAAATCTATCCAAAGAATCAGAACCGATTTCAGCAATCGAAAATGCCAAGGTTTTGTTAAAATTAGGCGACTCTGTAACAACTGACCATATATCTCCTGCAGGTGCGTTCCCTGCTGATGGACCAGCAGGAAAATGGCTTACAGAAAGAGGTGTAAACAAGGGTGATTTCAACTCCTTCGGAAGCCGCCGTGGTAACCATGAAATCATGATGCGTGGCACATTTGCAAATGTTAGAATCCGTAATCAAATGGCTCCAGGAACCGAAGGAGGTTATGCTTTGAATCATGAAACTGGAGAAATAGAATCTGTCTATGAGGCTGCTATGGCTTCCAAACAAGCTATGATCGTTTTAGCAGGTTCACAATATGGGACCGGTTCATCTCGCGACTGGGCTGCTAAGGGCACTTTCTTGCTAGGAGTAAAGGCCGTTATTGCTACCTCTTTCGAACGAATACATCGCTCAAACTTAGTTGGGATGGGAGTTCTTCCACTTACATTCAAGGAAGGGGACGATGCTGATTCATTGGGCTTGACGGGTAAAGAAATATTCGAGATTCCAATTTCTGATGATGTAAAAGCCCTACAAGAGATAACTGTTTCAGCTACAAAAGAAGATGGCAGTATAGTAAACTTCCAAGCAGATATCAGATTAGATACTCCAGTAGAAGTGGAATATTATCGAAACGGTGGCATCTTGCATACAGTATTGCGTAATCTAGCACAATAAATGAAATGAGTTTTTACCGGTGGGTTGATGGCGTTCCGTTGAGAGGGTGGTTTGATGCAAGAATTACGAGGCTTAGTCCGTTATCGCTTCCGTTCGGAAGATGATGATGTAGATGTTCTCCTCGAAGGAGAAGCAGATTGGGTCCGAGGTATCGTCAGCGAATTAGGTTTGGAAAAAGTTGGTTGGATGATGCCAATGGCTGTAGAAAGTTCGACAATGTCAAATTCAGGGTTTGCAGAATCTGAAAAACCAATGGATATGGGTCCTGAACCTGACCCTTCTAGAATACCGGTTGTTAGAAGGCCAATAGGTGAATTAAATTTAGCACAGAAGTTGGTAGAAATCGGTCTTGAAATGCCAACAAATCCCGATGCAGATGAATTAAGAGACCAATTGGAAGAGATAGAACCTCCTCATCCAGCGCAAGGGCCGATGGTTGTAGATCCAATGGCAGAAGCATGGCTGAAGGAATTATTACGCATCGTTGTTAGAAAGCACGGTAAAACCGCAATCACGACCGAAACTATCGAAATGGCAGCAAATGATTACCTTGGTGACCGTGAAGGAATGGAATTAGAATTATTCCTTGAAGGATTATTTAGGATTGGTAAATTGGTGAAAGTACACGGTGGAGATTCCATCGGATGGGGCCCTTCTCCAGCATGGCTTTCCTCTGGATTATAACACAAAAATTGCCTCTGAGAGTAAACTCGGCTAAACGCTATACTGCGGGCCTCTATTTCATATTACAATCACTCGTTTTCACGAAGGCATTAAAGTCGAGGGGGGATTCGGACAAGTTGAGTGATGAAGATGTTTTGGAAAACAATCAATGATAACGGCCGCGCAAGAGCAGTTCTACTTGTGTTAATCATGTTACTATCTGTAACCGGTGCCAACCTCGCTTCTGCTTCTACCTCTAGGCAGTATACTACCGATACTGACCCTGTTGATGTAGCGCTAGGAGATTTCGATTGCGATGGCGATTTAGATATCGTAACAGCAAACGATCAAAGTTTGAAAATCAGTGTTCTATGGAATGAAAACGGTCATTTCCAAGACCGTATGGATATCTGGACCTCTGCAAACCAAAGCGAAAACGCTGACTACCAAGACCACTCAAACACTCAACAAGTCGAAGTCGGAGAATTCACTGGTGATGATGCGATTGATATTGTAATCTATTCACGTAACCGCCCATTCAAGCAAGATGCTAGTGGGGCTATAGTAGTCGATAAGCCTGGTAACGTAACAATCATCGAAAATGATGGATGTAATGTAGACACCTTCTCTATCGGTAAAAGATTTGATGTCGTTTACATGTGGGATCTAGCAGTGGCTGATGTTAACAAAGATGGTGATGATGACATTGTCACATTGGAATTGTTAGCAGATATCAAGAACCAACAGGTTGTAACTTATCTTGGACCAATTGGTTCTAACACTCAAGGAAAGATTACTGCACTTGGAGATTCCACTCAGAATTCTTATCGTGAATTGGAATTAGGAGATTGGGGTGAAACATCTCAAACATCTCTCACAGGTAGTTGTGATGATGAAGACCTTTGGCTAGTTCGTTCAGAAGGTGTAGATTATCTTACAGGTGCTGCAACAAACCCTGGTAAATCAGATAACGTAACAGTTGTAGAATTCGATTGTTTAACCGATGCATTCCCTGCAACACTAACCTGGAGTTCTACAGGAGGCCAACTAGGAACTGGTAGTGCATTCCACGTTCATGCTCTGGGCCCTGAGTTCGGAGGAATGGACATTGGCGATATCGATGGTAATGGAATCATTGATGTAGTCGCTATCAATGATGCAAATACTGAAAATGTCACCTATGCGAATATCAATGAAGCATCTCATACTTATGGGACTTCTAAGACAGTATATTTCGGACCTTATATCGCCTGGGAGGTAACTGTAACTGAATTAAACGGTGATGGTGAAGTAGACTTTGTCCATGCTGCAAAATTCAAGCAATCAAACTCAACCTCTTCAACTGGAGATTCTACCACAAGTTACTACCTAAATCTACCAACAAGTGTACAGGTTACCTTGTCTAATGGAGCAGGGGGGCATATGAATCCGCTAGAGTACTTCGGTGCAATGCGTCCAACTACAGCGATTGTTGGACAAGTTATCGGTGGACCTAATAGTGCACCAGATATTATTGTTGGACACGGCACTTATGACCAAACCACTTGGGATGACAATTGGGGTTGGGATGGTGCTTACGACCGAATAATAGTCATCGAAATGGATAACAAAGACCTTGCAGTATCCTCTATTGATATTTCACCTACCGATTCCTATGTCGGTGCACTTGGTGAAGGTACTCGTGATGTTGAAGTAACGGTAACCAATACTGGAATGGATATTCTAAATGGCCAAGCATCGCTAGATGTTGAGATCAAAGAAGTCGATGAATCTGCATCCACAAACGACACAGTTTACAAGATGGATTGGGATTCTCCTGAAGACAAATCCGGTTGCGGTAATGGATGTTCTTGGACATATGAGTCTTATTTTGGACCAAATCACTGGCATGAGGAAACCAACCATTCAGTTGGTTCAACTTCAGGAAATAACGCGGCTAGCGTATCAGCTAATGATAACAACCCAACCGACTTCATGTGGTCTGGAACTTACCAAACCAATAGTAGTGGCGATGTATACTCCGGATATGGAGCAAATTGGGATGAAGCAATTGTGCTAAACGATGTCGACTTGACCGCAGCAGACCGTGCTTGGATGAGCATCGAAATGTTCCGCCACCTTGGTTATGCATCGACATTCTTCCAAGATACCAATGGATACATCCTCGCTGATGTCTGGGATGATATGGCTATCATCGAAGTTTTCGATGAAGACTATGGTTGGACTACAATTGCATGTCCAAACGAAGCATACTTCTCAGGTCAATGTGCATCTGGAGAAAGTTTGTGGGGTGGATATGACTCTGACAGAATTTACAATATCAATCAAGGTAATGGTTATGCTGAAACCATTTACACATACGGAGTTAATTCCTTTGGAACAAACTACGGCTGGGGCAACTTCACAGAAGATGACTTGGGAGCGTTTGACCTTTCGATATTTGCAGGAAAGGAAGTAGATATTCGTTTCAGATTCAAATCTGGCTGGGAAGGTAGTAATAGTAACGACGACGAATCTCGCTGGTCCGGGCGTGACGGATTTGCTCTTGACAACATTACCATCTGGAAACAGAATACTGTATTCACATCAAATGTTCAAGTTCAAAATGCAAATATCAACATGAACAATCTTGCTCCTAACGAGGATTATACCACATCGATTACTGCTGATTTCGTAAATGGAACTACTTACAGAATTTCAGCAACTTTGAACTATGGTCAAGACGAACAACCAGCAAATGACGAGATTGTAGGATACATTACCGCATTCAATATCTTTGACCCAGCGGTCAACAATATCGATTCGTTCAACCCAGGTGGCCTATATGCAGAGGGGTTATTCCCAATTGAAGTAAATGTAGAGCATCTTGGAAATACCAATGTAACCTTTGATGTAGAAGCGAATGTGTATAGTGCAGATCCAACCGACATTTATTGTGGCAGTGGAAGTACTATCACAGTTTGTCAGGAAAGCTTTGAGGGAGTAGGTGGCGCTTTCATCTATGAAGATGACCAAAATGCAAATGGTGGGCTACAAACAGATTCTTCATGTAACGAGAAGATTTTCGATTCTTACGCATACTGGTTTGGACATCCATGTAATGTCGCAAATAGTTTCGGTGATGTATGGGAGAACGAAAGCTTAACCATTCCAAATATTGATCTAAACAATATGTCTGGAGATTTCGTAGCGCTTAACTTCGAGTATTTCGCAGAAACATGGTTCGAGATAGATAACAATGGTAATACATTCAACGTTAACGACTATGCTGCAATAACCGCAGACTGGGACCGTGGCGGTACTAGTTATGAGGGATTGATTTACGGTCAGTGGATTGATTATAACGAAGATGGAACCTGTATGGTAGATGAAAACGATGATGGCTTTATTGATCCTGAAAATGAAACAACAGTTGACTCAATAGAAATTGAGTTTGTTGGTGACCCTACTACTGTTGACGGAGGTTCAGGAAACTACAACGTCTTTTACAACAGTGATGGTCTAGTTAAGAGCAGAAGTATTGACTTGACTCATCTGTACATGTACAATACCAGTGATGTTGATTCTAATAACTGGGGACCAGAATGTCTTTCACTTGCTGGCTCAACAGTAGATATCAATTTCGAGTTCCAATCTAATGATGATGGTCATAATGGACAAAACGACGGAGTTCGTGGAATTGCGATAGACAATATTTCTCTGAAGGAGTTTACATTCAGTCTTGATGCCAAGTATTCAACTACGGTCAATGATTTGGATGCTGAAGAAAACCGTACAATACTTGTATCAGACCACGATTTCGTATCGGGTGTTTACAAGATAGAAGTAGAATCGATTTTCGATAATACCACTCAAGGAACATCCTGGTTTGGATTCAACGAGATCTCAGTTGCCAACAATTTAGCACGGGTTATTTTCTCGGTAGAAAGTGTAGATATTACTCTCGGTAAGCCAAACCAATTATCTTGTTTGGAGGATGTAGTTCTAGATTGTGTCTTGCCAATAGACTCTGCTCAAATGCATGATTGGGGTCTTGCAGCAACCAATGGTGTTCTACAAGGAGAATATGATTTCATCATGGATGTACATGACATTACATCTGGTACGCCTGTTCAAGCACATAGTGCATCTGCAGGTTCTTCACAGGTCTTGAGTCCGCAAGAAAGAGTAGAGGTTTCGTTTACACCATGGAATGGCTGGACAGATGGACACACCTACAATATCAGTTTCTATGCTACTTTGCCAGATGGCTCAACCTCAGGTAACCTAAGATACTTCCATGCAACCTTTGCAGATCAAATCGATATAGCGATTCTCTCAGATGATGTATCAAGAGCTGGTGGTGGCGGTACTGCTAAGATTAAGGAAGATATTTCTCTATTAGGAATGACATATACACAATATGGAATTAATGATTGGACTGAATATCTAGATTCTGGATGGTTAAGTCATTATGACAAGATTGTAATGCCTTGGCAGGAAGTAAATACTGCTAAGCCTTCAGACGAAGGCGGTAAGGGATACTACGAGAAGATAGGACTAACTTCCAACCAGAACACATTGAAGAATTTCATGACTGCTGGTGGAACTTTGCAGGTCCACCTTTCCAGCGATACTCCTTACTATGAGTACTCCTCTTCAACAGGAGAAAGTCTACTTCCGTTTGATATGGATATTCAACCACGTACTTCGCCTGAGACTGAAATCACTTACAATAGCATGGAGGTTGCAGACCCGTATCATCCAATATTCGATGATGTAGAAATGACTTCATTCCAAGGTTTCAATCAAAACAGTGTCGTCACTCAAGCGGTCATCAATACCAAGAGTGCATCCGCAACATCAATTCCAAGAGCATGTAATGGATATTCTGAGGAAGGAGGTTCTTTCCAAAGATTGATACAGGCAAAAGGAGAGCCTCAAGATACAATTCTAGGAGTCTGTAGTTACTCCGATGGTGGATTGATAGTAACTACTGTAGATGTAGAAACAAACTCTGAGCGTGCAAATAGTACTACTTTCCCATTGTTAGGAAATATGTTATCTTATCAGGTAAGTCCATACCCACAAGGTTTCGGAACACTAAACAGTGGACTCGACCTAACAATTAATGGAGAAGTTCCAATCTTTGACCCAGCTACTGGAGGATATGCGTCTCATTACATGAAGAGTGGTTCTGAAATTACATTCGGTTATACAACTGGAGTTTCAGAGGTATTGTCTAGTGATTGGGTTCTAGCAGGTCCAACCGATTGGAATAATGAATCTATGGCTAGTGGTACTGACCACACTGATGAGATGAACCCAACTATGCCATTCTGTAAGGTTGACTTGAGTTCAGCAACTGGTTGTCTCCAGCAAGCAACATGGGAGATTACCCTATACTTGCACGACTCCGCAGGACACTCACGTACAATCTCAGTGACGGTATTAACAGATGATGTTCGTGCTGATGAGTACAAGCCGATAGCTTATGCAGAAATCGATATGCGTGATGAATATGAAGATCAAATAGAACCCCGTGGAGTAAAGACGGTTTCTGGTATTGATTGGCCTCTAAACAGAATCACTTTGAGTGAATCTGGAGACGTTACAGTACACTTTGATGCATCTAATTCCTCTGATGCTGATGCATTAGAGGGCAATGGAATCGAATCATATGAATGGAAGGTTTTGTTCGACAAGCCTTACAATGAAGATAATTACCAACTTGAAGGGCATAATTTCGTCAAACCTTCCTCATCGGAAGGGGCATGGGCGTATACATTCAGTAACGTAACAGTTGAGCCGAGCGCTCAAACAGAATCACTGATTCGTATCGAATTGGTTGTATATGATAAGGCTGGAAAGATTTCGGACAAGTACAAGATGTACTTCTCAGTTGTACCTGAAGGATTCGGAGATGTTGAGCCAGAGGTTCAATATGACCTCAGTCAAAATGGTTCTCAGGTTGATACCGCAACAATTACAATTTCTGGAAACGTCCTTTCCGGTGCTGAACAAGGCGATGTATACATCGAAGTGGCTCTAGACGAGACAGTATTCGATGCATCTGCAGTAGCGAAGTATGGATTAGGATTAGAAGACAAGTGGGCTAAGTCTGAAGGACTTGGCGATGGCGATTCGTTTGAATTAACGTTAGACATATCCGACCTTTATGATAACCTGAGTAAAACTCAGAGAGTCTACTTCAAGATTTATGAAGGCGATGACAAGCGCTGGGAAGACATAAAATGGATTGAGATCACTCTTCCTATGTGTCAAGGTGAAATTGTACCAGTCCAGGTACTAGCAGCAGAACCTGATGCTTATTGGATATGGGATGAATCATCCAAAGAATGTGTTTGGTCTGGAGATTGGTCTTGGGAAGTTGATGAAAATGGCGTTGTAGATGTCAATGAACCAGCTTCTGAGCAAGATAGTGCTGAATCAGGAAGTAGCAGCAACTTGCTGTTGTACGGTGGTATTGCAGCTGTAATTCTAGTTGTAATACTTTCATTGTTCTTCGTTCTTCGAGGCGGCAATGACGATACTGTCATCGTTGTAGGCGATGGAAGTGCAGATTTCAACGCAGCAGCAACAGGATATGCCGGAGTTGCACAGATGGACCCAATGGAGCAGTATGTGCAGCAATTAATCGCACAAGGATATCCAGAAGAAACTGCCAGGGCCTATGCGCAGCAATATGCTACGCATTTCCAGCAGCAATAGCGAATTATTAGCCAACTTTAGCTAAATATTGACTAAGGTCAATCGACCGATTGACCTATCAACATTCGCCACTGGGCTGTTACATGGACAAAGGCGATACCTATACAGTAGCCGATATCAAACTTGCAGACAAGGGTGCTTTACTTGTTGATTGGGCGAGGTCTAGAATGCCAGTTCTTGCTGCTCTAAAAGCTACAGCAGAGACTGAAAAACCGCTTCAAGGAATGAGAGTTGCTGGTTGCCTTCATGTAACAAAAGAAACAGCAGTATTGATAGAGACAATAGCCGCGGCAGGTGCTGAAATCTCTTGGTCTGGATGTAATCCATTATCTACTCAGGACGAAGTTGCTGCATGGCTTGCTGCCGAGGGTTATTCTGTTCATGCTTGGCATGGCCAATCAGTCGAGGACTTCTATTGGTGTATCGACAAGACATTGGAATTCAAACCGACCTTAACCTTGGATGATGGAGCGGATTTGATAGTTAGAGTACATGGTGAAAAATCACAATATGCTGAAACAGTAATTGGGGGAACTGAAGAAACCACCACCGGGGTTCATCGCCTAAGGGCTATGGCAGCAGCAGGTGACCTCAAGTATCCGGTAATAGCAGTAAACGATGCAATTACGAAATGGGATTTTGATAATGTCTATGGTACAGGTCAATCTACTTTAGATGGAATCTTACGTGCAACTTCGGTTTTGATTGCTGGTAAGACCTTTGTTGTAGCAGGATATGGTCACTGTGGCAGAGGATTAGCAATGCGGGCAAAAGGTATGGGCGCTAATGTAATCGTTACAGAAGTTGATCCATTGCCAGGTCTAAGGGCTGTTATGGATGGTTTTAGAGTAATGAAAATGGATGCTGCTGCTTTGCTTGGTGATATTTTCTGTACTGCTACAGGAATGAAAGATGTGATCGTAGACCGTCATTTCGATGTATTAAAAGATGGAGCAATCATCTCTAATACCGGACATTATGATTGCGAAATCAATATTGAACAATTGAATCAAAAAGCGGTATCAAAGCGCACAATTAGAGCAGAGAATGACGAATATACCATGGCAGATGGAAGGAAAATTTACCTTCTTGCAGATGGTCGTTTGGTTAATCTTGCTGCAGCAGAAGGCCATCCTTCCGAAGTGATGGACATGTCTTTTGCAAACCAATTTTTGGCATTATGCCGTCTTGCTGCAGAAGGAGATTCAATGGATAGCGAGGTATTTGATATCAGTTTAGAACAAGATACCGATCTTGCAAAAACCAAGTTAACAACCTTAGGATTTTCAATTGATGAATTAACAGAAGAACAGATAAGGTACTCAACAGATTATACCGCTGGAACTTGAATTCACTCTTCTTCATAGGAAGATAATTCTGAATCTTCTTCTTCCTCGATATATCCAATATCATCTAAATGCGACTCAAAATCAGGCAAACTTACCTTCCAATTTCTCGGTAGTGTTTTACCAGATTTGATGATTAATTCATATCTCTGTTGGAACGCTAAAGGATGTCTTGATAGTAAGAACATATACAGTTTAGTACCTCTAATATCTTCTGGAATCACGAGTTTGCCAGTACTGGCTTCCAGTTGCATTGCTCGTAACAAATTGAATGCTGGACGATTCACCTTGTGATACAGTTTGCGAGTAAAGCCCATTCCAAACATCACTGTAACTAGAATCAAAAGAGAGGTCAAACAAAATCCAGTCCAACCCTCGCCAAAAATTGCACGAGAAACAAAAACCTCGGCCATCAAAAATGGTACTGTGGTTAGCATGAACAACATATTTTCTGAGACAGGACCCTTGTGGCACCTCATTTTGATGGCAGTCCATCCGGGATTATTCTTCTCCCATGGCCTAAAATGGCTATTTTTATCTTGCATTGCAGCCTTTTCTAGAGTTTTATGCAGTTGAGTAATCTTGGCTAATTGAGAAGTACCTATGTCTAAATTTTCACTAAATAGTGTGCCTAGACATGCCATTCCTTCCTCATAGAACCCCATTTCGGTAAGAATCGTGGTTT
>CEUB01007438.1_pt1 | contig 12809 bp, 2 predicted proteins | sample 356491 | NCBI WGS metagenome assembly CEUB01 (sample SAMEA2623370, study PRJEB7988) | marine metagenome | isolation source: saline water (ENVO:00002010), including | reverse complement strand
TTCTGATTACCTGATTCTGCACCACTTTGGACATTGACCGCATTAGTTGCAGTACCACCAGCCCAAGTATGAACATAATCACCACCCATAATTAGAGCATTGGAAGTAGCACTTCTGAATATGTGCTTATAACCAATACACTCTAATTGCATACCTTCCAGTTTAACTGGATTTTCAATTCTAAGATTATGAGGTCCAACTGTAGTAACCTCCATAATTCCAGTTACATTATCATAGAATGCAGTTTGAACTCCAACCGCAAATCCTGCAGTAGGTACACCAACAATACTTTCAATAACACCATATGCATTAACTACAGGTTTAACTCTTGCACCTCTGAATGGAGCATATCCTCTACCTGGTGTAGAAGCAACAGATACTATAATTCCACCTCTAGGTAACTGGTTTTCATTAATATCCCCAACATCTATTATTGGCGTAGTATATCCAACAGAACTAATACCAGTAAATTGAACACTACTAATACCAGCATTTTCAATAATCTTAAAGTTTGAATTTACATTATTTTCACTAAATGGTGCTTGGAAAATATTATTGATGAATAATACACCATTACCACCAGTAGTACCAATACCAGTAACAGCAGATCCAACAGATGCTAAACTATAAGTGGTTTCTAAACCATCAAAACTTTCGGAGATATCATCAAATAATTGGTTCTTAGAATAATCCTGTCTGAGGAAAGTTCTTCCACCAAATGATGCTCTAGCATATGGTAAGTTATTTGGGTTAATAATACCAGTATCACCACCTAACGGTGCTTGTGTGAAATGTATATTACTGTCTAATATCTGGAATGATCCTCTAAAGACCCTAGCAGTCTCACCAGCAGCATGTGGAGTAGCAGCAGTACCAACTGCTCCTCTTTCCACTTCTACAAGTGTCCAAGTACCAATACCAACAGCAGGACCAATAGTAGTCGTACCAAATCCAACAGTTCTTACTATTGAGTATTCATCTTCTAGTTTGATAAGATCACCAGACTGTATAGATGAAATACCACTCAGTACGAATGCAGTTACAAAACCAGCAACAGGAACATCCAGATCATAAGAAATAGAAGTATAAGATAGTGGTTTCTGTACAAGACCACTAATAGAAATCATAGACTTAGAATCTCTCTTTCTCATAGAGAATCTATGCTTATTACCAGTACCAGTGCTATCAAGGAAAGTTACCGCAGCACCTGATATTGCATCATTCTTAGTTAATGCAATTTTATACTGTTGGTTATTATCCTTAATAGCATAAACAGTTTCAGGAAGATATCCAGTTACACCAGCACCAGTTTGATATACTAAAGCAGAACCAGCAATACCAACAAGGTTAGAATCTGGTTTATATGTTAACTGCTCATAAGTTGAGAAGAAATGCTTCTGACTAAATGTACCTGTTTCTCTGTTAAGAATACTAGGATCTTCAATATTAGTCTCTTGAGCATAAATTGGATCTCCTTTATAAGTAAGTTCAAACGATTTCTTATCTCTGTTATTAATTCCAAGATATATTGCTTGTGCTATGTTCTCATAAACTTCTCCATAATTAATTTCACCAATACCAGCAATAGTACCGTTAGGATCTAAATCCTTATAAAGAATTTCATTATAAGCAGTAAGTTTAACATCACCAGCAACGGATGGATGGAATTCTATGTTAATATGTCCATCTGCTCTATAAGTAGATCCAAATGTACCAACACCTAATGTAGAACCAATAGCAGCTACAGGATATTCAGTAATGAAATTCTCCTGATTGTATGGGTCAGTTAAAGTATAAAGTTGATGTATTGATTGTGTAGCACCATAAGCAACATGAACTGTTGTTTTAACTGATAAGTCTCTTATGCTTGCAATTCCACAAATAGTAGCAATACCTGCTTTTGTTTGACTTGTTACTTCTATACGACCAGATCTTTCTGTACCATCTGGAGTGAATGGAATCTTAAATCTATAATTTGTAGATGGTCCAACAACAGAAGGATCAACTGCAATTATCTTAGATTTAATATTAACTACTCTTTGCTTACCATTTTCAAAATCAAACTTAAGTATTCCACTTTCTATCTTAGAAGTAAAGGTTCCAATAAAGTTAGGACCAGAAAGACCACTTAAATTTTGTCTTGAGTTAAATGCCGATAATTCTGTAAGATAAGTATCAACACCATTATGCATAACAGCATATTCAAAATAATCAACTTGAGGAGTTGCAGTAGATCCTGCGCCTGGTGTATCAATACAAAGGAATTGTACAATAGCAGCATCAGTTGTTAATGTAGAAACGCCAATAATATTAGTTGTGCTACTAACCCCAAGCGTAGAAGCTGCACCAGCTTGAGCAACTCTACCTTCTAATCTGATATTACTAAATGCGGTTGTACCTACCCCAATTGAATCTGAGAAATTCTGTTGCCAAGATTTAATCTCATAATCAGTATCAAATGGTTCATTAGGTCTAGCAAGTAACAAAGTACTGGAACTTGCAGGATCTTGGGTTGTGTCAAAGACAACATATCCCGTGCTAAGACCAACCTGATCATAATTCTTCATTTCTTGCTTCTGGAACAAGTAAGTCTCATCATCAAGAGTTACTGAAATGAATTCATTTAATTGATACTGATTTTTTCTAGGATCTTCAGCATGATGTACAGATTGAGTAAACCATCTTTGGAAGTATCTTCCTGCAGGGTATTGAGCAACAATTCTATAATCACTCAAATCATTAGACTCATTAGAAACAAATTCGGGACTAATATCGTCAATATTCAAAACTCGGTTAGTTTTGTTTAAAATAAAGTCAGCAAGTCTTGTTGTTCTAAATTCTACAAATTTTGATATATTACCAACAGATAAGAAATCTCTAGCTAGATCATAAGGATATATTGCATCCACCCTCATAGGATCTCCAATAAAGTCAAGAACAAGTCCACCAGCATCTTCTGCAGGTTGATTAGTCTCTCCAGGAGTTCCTTCCGCTATTATTTCAGTATTAGCGAAATTCTTCATCCCAGAAGGATGAACTATGTCATTAACATAAGTAATTAACTCTTCATATGTCTTAGGACTCTCAATCGCATAAGACATGTTCTGATAGTAATCATTGTCAGCTATGACTTGATTGGTATCATTAACCAATCCAATATTGTCTCTCCAACCAACTAAAGTCTTAACAGAAGAAGAAATCTCAAAATTACCATCAAATTCAGTTACTCCAGTAATTCTACAGATTGAACCACTTAATTTTCCGATTAAGAAATCACCAATATTGAGAGGTTCTGCACCACTAACAATAATGTTAGCACTGTTTACATTGATAAAGTCTAACTGAACATCCGCAAATGGATCATCATTTCTCTTGAATGGTTCATTTTGAATGAAATCAGAATATCCCTTAACAACCTCAAATTCTGCAATATTAGATGATTGTGTTATTTGACCAAATCCAAATGTTACAGTTACACCTGCACCAGGATTAGTAGAAATACCATTTAGATCAAATGTTACTTGTCTTGGGTTTACCGCATCATTATATGCAGAAACTCTGAATGGAGTAAACTTATAATCACCAGAGTTATAACCTTCTCCACTAGTATAAGTAATACCTTCAACAAAGCAAGAATCTCCTATAGCTAAAGGTTCATTGACATAACCCAAAACTGGAGTTGAAATCTTACATGTTAAAATACCACCCTGAGCATCTGCTTCTAAAATAGTAAGACCATTACTATTTCTAAGAGGAGCAACACCAAAATCATTATTTGATAGTCCTGCAGGAGGTACAGAAACAGTTGCACTTGTAACAGCAGAATCACTTAATTCACAAGTAATAAGACCACTATCTACAATTTCACCAGTTCCTTTATCATATAAAACAAGTGCAGGAGGTGTTATATAGAATTTACCACCAAATTTAACTTTAACTTCTTTAATAGTTGAGAAACTATCAATATCAAGAACTCTTGGTATAAATGCATCTGGTTTTAGCGTATTATCAGATGGATATCCAAATACATCATCTGGTACAGTTACTTCTGCTAATTTGTTGATATTTTCAGATGTTGGTAATAATGTAGCGTTAATTCCAGAACCACCAATGCTAGAAATACCTGGAAGTGAATCATAGTTAAATCCACCACTGGTAATCTTTACTGTCGAGATACCACCAGAAGCAGCAGAAGATTTAGTAGTATATTGAATTACATCACAATCACCCCTCTTGTATTGTAAAGATTCTGGAGTAAATCGTAAATTGATCTCAAATTCAGTATTTCCTATTCCAGTAATACCATAAGAACCAGTATATGAACTATCTACATATTTGATCTGAGAATTGTTAATTGGACTGTCATCTGCAGTAGATAATCCACTAGGACCAAATATATTGTAGAATATAATTTTAGGAGATATTGGTGAGTGCTTTAATGTTACAGTTGGGTGATATTTGTTATCAGCAGTAGGAAGTGTAGATCCAATACCAACAGTTGCAAATGTAGTAACTCCTACAACCTCAAATCCTTCACTTGTACCCGATCCAACAAATTCATTAAAGAAATTACTATCATAATAGAATTTAAGATCATATCCAGTCAAAGTAGGATCACTTAGATCAAAAACAAGATCATTATTGGCATAAGGTCTTAATTTTGGATTAATTGGATTAATCGATTGACCAGCACCACCTTGAGAGGATATATCTACAACATTAGGAGTTCCAGTAGATTCTTTATAAGTATCTGCTAATTGAAGTGTATTATCATCTATTTTGACAATAAAGTACTCTCTTTGTTCTACTCCATCTGGAAGACTGGTTCCATAGTATAAAACTCTATCTCCATTAACCAATCCATGATCATTTGAGGTAATTCTATTAGTAATGGTGTTTATTCCAGATACCGCAATATCAAGAGGATTAGTTACAAGATAATCATCAATAACCTTCAATTTAGTAAATGTTGTAGTACCTATACCAGTAGCAAGACCAGGCTTAACGATTAAATCAATAATATCATCATCTCTTAATCCATGAGCATCCGTAGTCTGAATTGTTGCAGCAGTTCTTTGTACAGTACCAGTAACTTGTTTTTCTGGTTTATAAGTGAAAGAATAATCCCAAATTTGAGTAGCAGGAACACTAGTGAAATAAATCGGGGTACTAGTCTTAGTTGTCTTAATACCGATGGTATCTTTGCTTTTCTTTACTGCAAAAATGTCTGTTGACCCAAGATTGAAGGTACTAGAAGATCCTTCTGTTACTTTACATGGTATAGCAGCACCAGAAGTACCAACAGCAAATTCAACGGTATCATTAGTATTAAGTCCATGATCTTCGAGATAAATCTCTCCAGTAAGGACAGAAAGGAATGTAGTAACTCCCAAATACTGTTTTTCTAGAGAAACAGATGCTCCTGTAAAAGTACCAATACCAATTGATTGTTTTGGATTGAAATATATCGTTCTATCTTGTTTAGATTCAAATATAGGGGTTGTTATAGGAACTTCGATTTGATTAGTGAAATATGACAATCCAAGTCCAACTATCCCAGAAGTAGAAACTCCAAGACTTCTACGAATTCTTAATGCACTATCATCTCTAAAGATATTAAGAATCTGAGCAGTTTCTGATCCAATACCAACAGTTGTACCAACACCAACTGGATTTGGAAGAACTGAAGAGAATCCAACTGTAGCACCAACAGAAATAGTAGGTGGAATATATTGTACTCTAATATCAGTCACTAAACCGACAAATCCATCTTCTAATAGAGTAGTTGAATATTCTACTAGACTAACATTATGAGATGCATCCAATTTATCAATACTAGTTGATAATCCTGCAATTTGAACATAATTGTTCAATTTTAATGTATGATATGGCTCAATATGCCCAATAACCTTATTTCGATCCCATGTAAAGACTACATCTTCATATTTTTGAGCATTTGTTGTAATTTTAGTAATATCTTGTCCTAAAATCGTATCTACAACTGCAGATGCACCACTACCACCTGTTCCTTCATTCTCAAAGTTAATAACAGCACCTACAGTATATCCTGTACCTGGTGAAGTTATTCTGATATTATCAATAGATCCAGAAAGGATTCTATCAGGATATGCAATATTAGGTAACTTCTTATAAGGTTGATATACGAAATCATATGATGCTCCATCCCCAAACATGCTATATGGGAATGTATTTCTTACTAATTTTGAATTTTCAAAATCATAGTTAGTTTGTTTTATCTTTTCACCAGCAACCGTATTAACTTTTAATGCAAATCCCCTATAAGTATCACCAAGATAATAAGGGAACTGCGGTACTAGTAAATTATCAACAGAAGCAAAATATGCATATACACCTTCTTCAAAATCAGGTGTTTTACAGAATCTACCATTATGTTCATCTAAATCGCCACTTGCATCATAATAATAATCTTCAATAAAGAATCCTGCTTCATATTCGGTCAAAGATGGTCTATTAGGAACTCTAGTAGCATCTAACTTGTAAGAAGATACCATTCTTCTAGAAGAAGACTGAATATTATCTGCATCATCTAATCCATAAGGACCATAAATTGGATTTCCATCATATGCCCATCCAATAATAGGAGAATGACCAGTACCATCATCATTAAAGGCATTTCTAACAGTTGCACCATATGCAACACTTTCAATTGCTAATCCATCTTCAACAGGGACAAGATAATCACCATTTATTGTACCACTAGTGCTATATTTGTTAGCAACTAATTGTCTAACCCTAGTAGAGAAAGTAGCAGAATTACCAGGTGCATTAACAGCAACTGATGTTGTAGAAGAAGCATATCCAACACCTGATGATAAAACTACAACACTATCAATCTCATTACCTTTCATAACTGCACGAAGTTTTGCTCCATTTGCAGTACCGACACCACTTACCGTTAATTCTGGAGGACCATCATAATTAGTTCCTCTTGCTTGTACAAATGCATCTACAATTCTTCCATTAACAATAATTAATCCAATTTGTCCAAATGCACCATAATTTACATCAACTGAAGGTGCTTTTTCAAAATTGATAATATTAGAACCATAATCTTGACCTCTATCATAAAGAATAGTATCTACAACCTTACCACGAACAATAGGGTTCGATTCTAGGGTCTGAGGAGTATTAGCATCTGTAATAATATTGATATCAACCGTTACAGGAGGATAGAAGAAATCTTGATACCCAGTTCCAGAGCCATCAAATCTAACATACTCTTTATTCAGATAATTTGTCTTATCTGGAGTTCTTGTAGTAGCAATACCAGAGTAACATAATCTAAAACGATCATCATCAATCTTTAATACTTGATATTGTGAATTTGTAGTTAATCCAGTAATTACTGTACCTCCAGTACTGGAGATTCCATAATGAACTACTTCTCCATCATTAAATCCATGACTATCAAATTCTACAAAATCTCTAAAGGTACTAACTCCTGTAGGTGCAACAGATATTCTTCTATTAGTATATCCAGATCCACCATCAAGTATATTAACTCTAGAAATACGGCGTTTGTTATAATAATCATTAAATTGATGAATACCAGTATTTAAATCAGCAGAAGTTGATCCAAAACTGACAGTATTAACACCAGCAACTGAATCAGATTTTGATCTATAAAGTTTGAATATTGTTGCACTCGTAATACCAACATAATAAGATTGACCTTCGACTAAACAAGTATCAATACCAGCAGAAGTTACAGTGTGAAGACCAATTACATTATTATTATTTGAACTATAAAGTACCCTATCACCTGTCTTATAAAAATGCTCTTTATCCATTATAAATCTGTCACTCATCCAATCAATGTTACCACCGTTGTAGAATGACTTCGCATTAAATGTAAATTGCCTATATGTTAACTCTGTTATTGGTTGAGCAATTGCTCCAGATCCATTTCCTCCATGAATGTCTACAGATACAACATTCTTTATCTCATAATCAATAGGATCTATTAAAACATCAGTAATAGTTCCACCAATAGATAATCTACCAACAGCAGTGTTAATTCCAGTAGAACTATCCTCAATTGTTATTGAAGGTGGATTAAGAACATCATAATTAGTACCAGGATTGACAATATCTAAATTCTTTAACGGACCATAGTAAATATATTTGTCTGACTTATAATTGGTAATTTCAACACCATTAATCAACATTCCAGTGTTACCATCAAGGGTTACTTCGGAAGTTGTTTTTTGCTGTACACCAACAGTTAAATCTTGATCAAGAATGAATCTTTTAAGAGCTCTTGCAGGGAAAATAGATCTTCTAGCTTGTTCTATACGAACAAAATCGTGAATTCCTGTAGGAACATTAGGAGGAACAAATTCAACAGATATACCAGAAGGAATAAAGGATCTGGATGGATATAACTTAATTTTATTCTTTTGTGTAAGTACTTCAACAAAATAAGAATCTTTTGTCAGTCCACCAATAGGAACAGTTCCACCATCAGGCACATAAGCAATTTCTTCACCTGTTCTAAAGGGAACATCTTGTCCAAATGATATAATAGTAAATTTATCAGTTAAAGTATTATACCCTTGATAACTACCACCAGATACGGATGGATTTGTTAAAGTTGCACGAATTTTATCAGTATCAATAGGATATGATGGAATAGAGTTAGAAGCTACAAATGCTTCCTTTTTAGTACTTTCAGAATACTTAGCATCTAGCACATAAGTGTTAGTAACATCAGATAAAATCTGATTTTGACCACCTACAATAGGAACTGTAGTACTAGTCGCTTTTTCTTGAAGTCTTCTTATATCGTACTGATATCCAGGAGTAGTTGAGAAGACACCTGATATATTGATAGAATTATTTGATGTATTAACATAACTAACAGTTAAAGGTGACGCTGCTACTGTTTCAGTATTTCTTATAAGCAATTCAATCTTATCACCAGCATTAAGTCTGGATTTATCAATAATTCCAGCTAAAGTAAAGGTAGATCCTGTTAAATCTTCAATCTGGAATCTACTACTAGTGTTATAAACAAAAGAATTAAAGAATATTTCATCCCACTTTTTATTATTTGGTGGATTCTTAACAAATCTTCCAAGGTTCTTAACTTTAATACGAGAAGTTGGTGTTAAACCATATAAATCCTGAATACTATCAAATTCACTTAAAACACCAGTTATTCTCATTGTAACTGGTTTTGCGGTAATATTATCCTCGTATCCATATACCAAAGTAGGTGTATAGATCTCAGTAGCTGATGGTATATCAATACCAACAGTAGATACACCAATAAACTGGTTTACAGTCTTTTCAGTATAATCTAATTTCTGATAATAACTGTTTGTGGACAATCCAACTTCAAAAGTACCAGTTTGACCAAAACCAATAGTAGAATCAACAGTAAGAACAGTTGCACCAAGTCCAACTCCACCAATTACCTGAGTTTTACCTGGAACAACAAATGTACCATCAATTAATGCTCTATCATCATATCCAATAAAGACTGAAATACGATAATAATCATCTCTAATCTGTACAACCTCAGAAACAGGGCCACTTGCAGCATTAACTAAACTATTACCTTCTTCATTATCTTGATATAGTGTCTGACCTACTAATTTTAAAGGATCTCCACTAACTACCCTTACAGCAAAGGATTGCCTTCTCAAATAATTGGCATAAGAGGGTTTTATGAGGTATTTTTCAAGATCATTGATTTTTGGTTCTAAACCAAACAATGCTTTGAATAAAATCTTGAAAGATTCGTCAGTACCCTTAGATTCGTATAAACTTCTTGCTTCCTTAAGGAAATTATTAACATCTAGTGTAGGACTTAAAGCAACACCTTCTAAACCTGGAGCAAACTGCTGTTTTATATTATCATAAAACTCCTGAAGGAATAAAACACTTAAATTCTGTATACTAGATCCAGAATCATGAGATGCAGCAATTGTTTGTGTCCATTTTAAATTTTTTGGATCATTGATTGCATGATATGAACTAATACCACTAAAACCTCTTACACAACCAGTAAAACTATTTTCAGTTATTCCAGTATATGTTATAATCTCATCATCAATCTTTAGTAGACCCCATTCTTGAGGAAATCCCTTAGTATTAGTAGAAACTGTGATAGTATCATCAGTCTCATTAATACTAGAAGCAATCGATACCGAACCAGATATAACATCCTTAGTTAAATTGTCAATTTTAATATATTTGTCAATATTTTCACCAATATCGATAGGTCCACCTTGATGCTCCTGAGAAATATAATATTGCTTTAGAAAATCCTCCAAAAGAGGGTTTTCAGTTACCGCAAACTCTGGAGCTTGATCAGTAACTACTTGGTATGTCTTAACTCTGGAGGATAAGGGGCTATAAGTTTCTATCATCCTTTTTTACGACCTAGTGATGGTTCCATTGGAGTAACTTGAAGTGACTTTATATCCAATTCCAGATATTTGTTGTCCAGAAGATATTGTGTCTCTCACCATATTTATCTTGGTATTTGACATGTCTAATTGTAAGTATAAATCCTTCAATCCAATGATATCATTAGAATCTGGATATGCTTGAATTTCAATCAAACCACTTCCACGAGTAGCACCAGTAATATTGATCGTATTAATGACAACTTCACCTTTTAGGTAATCCACAGTACCTGCAGATGGAATAACAACAGTTGGATCTTCTCCAGAAAGTTGAGTTAACTGAATTACAGCAATATCTCCTGTTTTTAAGTCCGAATGAGGCAAATCAGTGAAATAAACAGTGTTTACATTACCTTCAATTGTAAATCCAGTACTTTTTATATTTTTTCCACCTTTATCAACACGGAATGCATTACCGAAGCACAATTCATACTGAGAAAAGGCATTAAAAACGGGTTTTAGATCTCTTCTAAGAGTTAATTTGGTAATATTTGATGTAATTGCATTATTTGTATCATCTATAGCTCTTAAAGCATCAGAATATTTAAATCTACCACCAAATGCATTCAAATTAGTCGATTTTCCATATTCAGTCAATGATTCAGTAACTTGTGCCTTCAATCCTTGGTCATCACTAAAGACATTTGAATTAAAGTATGCTGTAGTATCAAGTTCAATATAAAGAATCTTAAGATCGACAATTCTTTGGTTAATTCCTGCAATTGAATAACTCTTCAATCTGTCCAGAATTTGTACTTTACTAAAATCGGACAAATATGTTGCATTTCTTGGTTTTACACTTAAAATAACAGTACCATATTCAGGAGGATCTAATTCTTCACCACCAATAACAGAAACTGACTCTGCATCAGGGAAAACACTCTGTACTATAGCTTCATAATCCTTTGCTGTAACCGCCCTGTATTGCGATGAATAGACTCTAGGAGCAATATACTTAATAGAGTCCAAATCTTCGATCTCACCGCCTCCTTTAGCGGTTTGAATAGTAGTTAGTACAGGAGTTACTGACGCAGGAAGTGGATTTCCAGCATCATCTACTGCATCTGCACTAAATGAGAAGAATTTTCCATCATTTCCGTCTTTCCCATCAGTAATAATGTATGTTACTTCAATAATATCACCATTATCAAGTTTTTTACCAAATAATCCATCACCAAAGAGCAATTCATACTTCTCATCTTTAACTTCTTGTAGAAGATAGATGTTAGACTTCTCATTAACACTGGTTATATTGTCAATCTTTGAATATTCTAGTCCAGATGTTGATCCCGACTTCCTTACAAAGACTCTAATCGAATCAGTATCAACAAAGGAGTTGTCTAATATGAATCTTTGGTCTAAACTACCATTTACTGTGAAAAATTTCTTTAAAAGTGTACCTTGGTATATTGTAAGATTTCTAAATTGAGCAGTTCTAGGTGGATTTGTTAGAATATTACTTCCTTCATCTACTGGAGAAGCAACAACAATATCTTCTGGAAGAGAAAATGTGAAAGAAGTGTTATTTTGAGCTCCAACTGCTACTAAACCTTTGCGTAATCTAACACTATTACTATTTCCGTTAAATTTAAAGTCAAAACTTACAATTGCTTGGGCAGATTTGCGAGATCTGGGTACATATCCAATATTTCTTGCTAGAGAAACGACATTTTCCCTTAAAGTTGCTGAATCCAAGAAGGATTCATTAACTACCATATTGCTATTAAACGCTGTAATATAGGTATTGTACGCTAATATGTCAATTAATATCGACATATTTGATCCTTCAAAGTCAAAATCAGTAAAATTACTGTTTGCTCGAAGGTAATCTTTGATTTGTGCCTTAACTTGGTCAAAATCAAGGTTTGTGAACTTGGTTACGGGCATGTTTTCTACCTAGTTGCCTCTAAAATGAAACTAAAAGACTGCAAAGGAACGGGCTGTCCCACAATTTCATAATTTATAGTTAGTTCAAACTCATTATCATCAGGATTTGGTCTTGCATTTACTATAACATTAGCAACTCTTGGTTCATATAAACCAATAATTGATTCTACTTCTCTTGCAATAACACCACCAGTCGCTACATCGCAAAAACCAAACAAAAGATCACTAACATCTGATCCAATTTGACTATAAAACCTTTCCGTAGTCTTTGTTTGTACCAGATTTCGTACAGACCGCATGATAGCTCTCTCGTTTTTCAAGACATTTAAGTCTCCTGTAACAGGATTTGGTTGAAAATCGAGGGTTATGTCCTTATATCCTCTGGATTTTGTCGCCATTGGCGAATTTATAATAGGTATCAGGGTTATTTATACCCTATATTCTCAATTCCAACGAGTGACTACT
>CEUB01199627.1_pt1 | contig 12945 bp, 7 predicted proteins | sample 356491 | NCBI WGS metagenome assembly CEUB01 (sample SAMEA2623370, study PRJEB7988) | marine metagenome | isolation source: saline water (ENVO:00002010), including | reverse complement strand
TTGATGATTTTATCATCAATATCCGTGAAATTTTGAACATAATCAACATCATAACCCGATGCTTCAAGCCAACGATGAATCAAATCAAATGCAATATAACATCGTGCATGACCTAAATGACAGAGGTCGTAAACCGTCACTCCACAGACATACATCCCTACTTTTCCAGGAGATTGTGTCGTAAAATCGACTTTTTGTTTACGGCGGGTATCGTGAAGGCGGAGTGGCATCTGAACAAGTCGACGGTGTAATCTCTCTCACTTGAAGGTTCATACGCAACGTCTGTTAGGCACGCATGAGGCTCATGTTTAATTTCACTTCAGACGAGGGAATTGAGATTTTTAACCGGAGTCTTAGAGACACTAGGTTAATTCAAATCTCATGGATATTGCCAACAGTATCCATTTTACTTGCAACTTTCATTCATTATTTTTCAGGAAATTATCGAGACATACCCTTTTTCATATCCGAAACCGATCATCCTGGAATAGAAGATCATGTCTTTTCATTCGGCCTCTTTTTTTCCGCAGTAATACAGATTGTAGTGGCAGTCCGGCTCTACATTTTGTTCAAACCGATTGCTGCGCCGAAACTACATCTTGTCGCCCTATTGTGTGGATTAGTGACTTCCACACACCTAGCAGTCCTAGCATTTGTAACAATAGAACAAAACCTTGAGATTCATATTTACACAGCGATGGTGGTCTTCCATGGAGGTTTTGCATGGGCGTTTGCAACGCATTTCTCATTGCCGAAATCCTCATCGAAGGGGAGAAGAGTTCGAATCTACTCGTTATTGATTGCTTTTACATCTCTTCTAGTGATGTCATTATCAATTCGTGATGGAATCAAATCTGGCGAAGAAGAATTAGGAGTTCATTCTTCAGAAATTGGATTAGAATATCTGCAACCATGGATTAATTATGCTGCTCCAGCAGAATACCTGCTCTTTTTCGGACTTATCGGATGTTTAGCTTCATTCCGATGGGACATCAAGGAACACGCCAGCAAGGGTCAAGATACGCCTATCGAGCGTTGAAAGAGCAACTTTATTCGGATCAATCCCTTGTTTACATGTATCTTTCCAAACCTGAACATCCATTGTTCGATGTGATAGAACATGTCGAATAGAACCAAGATACTCAAGTCCTTTCGTATCGATTTCACTTTCGATTTGAGGACCCCAAAGACCTGCGAATAGTCCTGAATTGGGGCGTTGTATCAATTCAGTTCGCCCATGAGAATCAATCCTGACAACACATCGAAGTTCGACATGTTTTTTCTTTTGCTTCTTAGGTTGTGGCAATTCATTTGCTCGCAAAGTACCTTTGCAACCCTCACGCACTGGGCACACATCACACAATGGATTTCTTGGCCGGCAAATCAGTGCACCTAATTCCATCATCGTTTGATTCCAATCTCCTGGATGTTCTCGAACAAGATTCAAATCGGCAAATGCTTGGACCTCTTTTACAGATGGATTTTCTTTGTTGGTTTGACGAGCCATCACTCGACGAACGTTTCCGTCAACGCATGCAACTGGATGATTGAACGCAATCGAAGCAACTGCAGCAGCAGTGTAAGGACCAATCCCGGGCAAGGCTAGAAGTTCGTCATATGTTGTTGGAAGTGCTCCGTCATATTCGTTTTCAACAATCTGAGACAATGCATGAAGTCGCCTTGCTCTGGAGTAATATCCGGCACCTTGCCATAGGAAGAGAACTTCATCCACCTCAGATTCTGCCATCAAAGAAGGAGTTGGGAATCGTTCAAATAATCGCTGATGATATTCTATGCCACGTTCCATTTGCGTTTGTTGAAGAAGAATTTCAGACAATAAAATCGACCAAGGAGATGGATTCATTCGCCATGGCAAGACCCGTTGATTTTTGTTAAACCAATTCAGAAGAGCATCTTGATTCAATCGCCCATCACCTCCGCATCAATCAATGCAGAGGCTACATCTAGATCTTGATCAGCATCGCCAAATGAACGACGTTCCTTTTCGGACATGTCCCCACACTCAAGAGCATAATCGAGGACATTTTTTACTGCCTCAGGATGGAATTGAACAGAACGAATTGGCCGGGTAGGATGACGACAAGCAGCGATGTTACAATGTTCTGTAGATGCGACAACTTCCATTTCACCACTGTTGGTGACGAATTCTTGATGCGTGAACAATTGATTCACTTTTGTCCCATTTTGATATGTTACTTCCGTCATAAAGGCATGATTCTTGTCATCTCGTTCAATCCTTCCTCCAAACGCTGCACAGATTATTTGGTGGCCGAAGCAAATCCCTAATATTTCTGCCTTTGAATTCTGAATTAATGAGATGACTGCATCCATCCACGGCTCCCATGAAGTGACATTCTTACGACTACCTGTAATTACAATCACATCTGTTTCTAACGGTTGTTTTACTCTGGTTCCAAATGGATACTTTCGTGGAGTTTCAATATGTGGAGACCAAAGAAAAACATCGTGCCCAGGGAAATGTCTGATAATCTCCTCGCATCCTTTCTCGCCAAATGCTTGACGTTCAGCAAGCAAGTCTACAATAAGAAGGCGCTTCATAACGATCTATGCTGATTTTGCTGCTTCAATTTTAGCATCGTTGGATTTAATTTGTTCCCAAACGAGTTCGGCAATATCCTTTACCTCAATGTTTGAATCAATTGCTGATAAGCCATCAGTGACCATTGTTGAGCAGAATGGACAGCCTACTGCAACAGTATCAGCGCCGGTTGCTGCAAGTTCCTTGGCTCGAATGATGTTAACTCGGTCATTTCCTTCTGGAACAGATTCTTCCATCCACATCTGAGCGCCACCAGCTCCACAACAGAATGAACCACGTCCATGACGTTCTGCTTCCACATCTACGCCACCAATTATGTCACGTGGAGCATCGTATTCCCCACCTATTCTTCCGAGATAACATGGGTCATGATAGGTTACAGATCCATCATGCTTCGGCTCAGGTAGTTTTCCTTCACCTTGGAGGTGAGCAATCAGTTGTGAGTGGTGCATGACTTCGATGTCCTCTCCACCATAGTCCTTGTATTCCTTGCCAAGTGTATGGAAACAATGAGGGCAAGAGGCAACGACTTTCTTCACACCAAGTTCATCAAAGGTTTCCAGATTGGTTTCAGCAAGCATTTGGAAGAGATATTCATTGCCTGCGCGTCGTGCTGCATCTCCACTACAACCTTCTTGCATTCCAAGAATACCAACGTCCAATCCGGCTTCTTTCATAATTGAGATTGTGTCTCGAGCGACCTTTTTGTTACGTTCATCGAAGGAGGCTGCACAGCCTGCAAAGTAGATGTATTCAGCTGGTTCAGCCACCTTTACATCAAGATCAGCAGCCCAGTCACCTCGCTCGTGTGATGGAAGGCCATAAGGGTTTGAATCGGATTCTAGGTTCTCAATGGTAGCCATAAGCGGCATGATTGTGTCCTCCACTGATTCATCAAATTCCATTCGCTCCATCATGAGGTGACGACGGGCATCAGTGAGTTTGGGTACATGCTCAATGTTAACAGGGCATACATCGACACAAGCATGACAGGTTGTGCATGCCCAAACCGCTTCTTCACCAAATCGAGCAATAATGTCTTCTTCAGGTGTTTCTCCAGCAAATAATTGCGATGAATGCTCATTGGCATAATTACGAACATCGTGAATGATTTGCATTGGATTGAGTGATTTACCTGAGGCATATGCAGGACATACGTCTTGACAACGGGCACAGGAGGTACACGCCCACCCATCGATGAGACTCCTCCATGTGAGTTGTGTGAAACTTGAGGCCCCAAAGGTTTCCAATTCTAAATCATCCAAAGCCACAGCTGAGCCGCTTTCATCTGTTTCAAGGGGTCGCATTTTTGCCATTGGTTCTGTATCAAAGAAGGCGACGTTTGGTAATGCCATGACCAAATGCATATGCTTTGATAGTGGAATCAAGAAAAGGAAGGTACAAATGGCGACCATGTGAGCCCAATAGGCGATATTAATCGCACCTTGGCTTGGTGAAAACGTATCAGCAACCCATGCACCTATCATTTCCCAAGTTGGATCAGGATTTTCTCCAGCTTCGACAACGTAGGACGTTGTGCAAATTGTCATAATAAGGAGTAAAATCACGTTGCCTTCAAGTTGGGACTTTCCTTTCAACTTCTCAGGAGTGAAAAGAATACGCCGGTTAAGAGCAAGGAAACAACCGAGAAGTGCACTTGTGTATCCGAGTTCAACCATTCCATTCCAAATTCCATTCAAGAATTCAGGGAGAATATGTTCACTGAATCGATTTGCTGTTGCTAAGTCAAGCATGTCGGAAGAGAGCATCAAAAAGCCCCAAAACATGAGCACGTGCATTGTTCCTGCAACTTTGTCCTCCAAAACTTTCTTTTGACCTAACCAAACTGTAAGAGTCTCTTTCAAACGCTTGCCCCAAGAATCAAAGCGCTTGTCTGGAGCTCCCAAAAGAACCAGACGAGTTGCTTTTTGAACCTGATATGCAAAAAAAGCAATCGACACACCACCGAGGATTAAAAGGAGATAATACCCGCTGATTCCCGCATAGGAAACATCGAGTGGATGGGTCATCATACTGTAAGCCAAGAGCCTTCAATGTTTCAACCCAACGATTGAAACAATACCAATCCTAATGATTGTGAAACAACTGGAGGAGCCATGGTGAAAGCGAGCGCTCCAGGAAAGTGTATTCTTTTCGGAGAGCATGCTGTCGTTTACGGACAACCTGCAGTCGCTTGTAGCATCAACCAACGAATGGTTGTCGAGCTCGAAGAAGAACTCCAATTTGATTCTTGGAGACTTGATGGAGCGATTTTGAATTTTTCAAAACACCCACATATTCGATTCCTTAAAGACAAATTGTGGTCAGAGAATGTTAAAACACCACTTAAAATTCGAATACGAGGAACCCTCCCTGCTGCCTCTGGCCTTGGTTCATCGGCAGCGTTGTCAGTTGCTTTAGTGGCTGCTTTACAACAACTCAGGGATGAAGAAATTGACGCAGGAATGGCTGGGCTATTATCTCATCAAGCTGAAGCATTCGCCCAAGGCGGAAGAGCAAGTCCAATCGACACGGCAACAAGTGCATCAGGAGGGTTTGTTGTCCTTTCAGATACAGTCAACGAAACTCTTGACCACATAGGTGAGCGAACATTACAGCATCAAGACGAGGCCACTACATGGCAATTGCATTCATTCATTGCAGACATCCCTGACGATACGTTTCTTGTCATTGGAAACACGGGTGTTCATGCTTCAACATCAAAACAAGTAGCAAAAGTAGCCTCATTGCTTGAAAAACAACCAGAACGTCACGTTGAGATTGAAGCGATTGGATCTATTGCCCGAAGAGGGATTGAAGCACTACGTGCAGGAGATATGGAATTGGTTGGGAAGGCGATGACTGAAAATCATATCGTTTTACGTTCGTTAGGTGTTTCGTCACCGGAATTAGAAAAACTCATCAAAGCAGCTGCACCATCGAGTTTGGGTGTTAAATTAACTGGCTCAGGAGGTGGCGGATGTATGATTGCATTAACTAAAAATCCCGAACAAACAGTTGGAGCAATTGAGATGGAAGGTGGAAGAGCATTCATCTCCCCCTTCAACTCACCTGGAGTTCGTATTGAGACCCTCTCATCACAGGATAGTGACCCGCAGTAGATTGTTTTTCGCCGACATAATATCTACTGTGACGAAGCCGTCAGTTTATATACTCCGGGCAGAAGGATTGTGACATGACCACCGATGAAGAGCGTTTGACAGTAGTCAACGTCGTTGCTAGTACCCGTGTTGCCGAAGAACTTGACCTCCCTGACATTGCAATTCAACTCAATTGTGAGTATGAACCTGAGCAATTTCCTGGTGTTGTTTACCGAGTTACAGACCCGAAACTAGCAATTCTCATGTTCCGCTCTGGACGCGCAGTATGCACTGGTGGTAAGGATGAAGATAACATTCACACAGGTATCGATCGTATGATCAAGGACCTTCGTGCAGCTGGAATTACAACTTGGGACCTTAAAGATGTAGAAATTGAAGTCCAAAACATGGTTGCAACATATGCGCTTCACTATCCAGAAGATTATGACGGAAAAGACAAATTCACAGGAGCAGATCAAGCCGGTGAACCTCGTAAGTTGAACCTCAACAACCTCACCTTCCACCTACCATTTGACAAAGTCGAATACGAGCCAGAACAATTCCCTGGATTGATTTATCGTCTCGACTATCCAAAGGTCGTTTGCCTTATTTTCGGCAGCGGAAAGATGGTGATTACAGGTGCTCGACACAAGGATGAGATCCTAGAAGCAGTTGAAATCATCAAGGACGAATTGGCAGACCTTCTCTGAAACTGCAATCGCATCTTTCATGTGCTTGAACACTCAAGGACATACATGGGCGAAGCACGTCTTCAAGCAGGCATCCCCTTCTTGTTGGCACTCCTGCTCTTGGGAATGTCTCAGTCGTCCTTCACTGCTTCACTGCTTCCAAACGACCAAAACACAACTGTAAAACATGCAGGCAGCGACCCCGGTGTCAATGATGTCCCCACATGGAGAGTTGGGGATAAATGGGTATACTCTGGAACTTTTGACCCATCCATACTGATCACAGACACAGGTGTTTCTGCAAACGTCGGCGAGATCAATGGAGACTCTACTGCCGAGGTAACTGAAATTCTTGAACTTCAAGTCGACAACGGTTCAGAATGGGTCTACAAACTGCGAATGACCGCTGATTTTGATAAGAGTGGTGTAGAACTTGAGGGTTACACTGGAAATGCAGAGATTCAATTTACTCAAACTGAGTATCTTCGTGTTAGCGACTTTGCTTCAATTCGCAATGATTTAGATTTATACATAAAATTCGTACCTTATGGAATTGGTTCACTAACTCAGATATTAGGTGACATCACAATCACCAACACATACAGCCCTGGTTCTGAAACATATGACTTTCCAATTCGAGATGGAGAACGTTGGACGGTGCTAACAACTGCATCTGCAACATGGTCTGGTCAGAGCGATTACATCACTCCATTTCCTCCACCTGAAAGCGATACAAATACAACTACTTGGGAAGTCACAAAGGTTGGACAACCACGAAATGCCTTCGGTTCAGGAATTGCATACAGTGGTTGTGATGCCTCTTACGAACTTACCTCATGGAATTCTGATGGCGTGTCAACTGGCTATCGTTGGTATTGCCCCGCTGTCAACAACTTCGCATGGAGACATTCCGAAGAGGATGTAGGACTTACAATCGATTTTAGATTGAAGCAGTACATGCCGGTTGGAGCCACAGGTTCTGAAAGCAACAGTGACCCAGGTACAAGACCTGAATGCATTGAAGTTCAACCAGAACGAACCCTTACTGCCCTCGACACGCCGCTCGATGTATGGGTCTCTCTCAATCCGAGTTGTTTTGGAACCATCAATGGCGTTAATGTCGATCTTGATTTCTCAGGCACTGAAACCAATTTGATAACAGGGTCCAACGGTTCTGGAATGGCTACAATCAATGTTGGTAACGCTCTTGATTATTCATCGACAAATACAGATTGGGCGAGCCATGGCGTTGTCGCTAAGGCAGGAAATTATGTAGGTTCAGCAACGGTAACATTAGACGAATACCTTGTTGGCCTCGACCTCATTGCCGATGAAGAACGTGCTGTCATTACCCGTAATCGTAGCGGGGAATTAAGCACTGTAAGTTCCTTGTCTGGTTACAATGTTCTCCCCGGCGACGAACTTGTCGTTGAAGTCGCAGTTGTCAACAAAGGAATCACTGCATCAACTCCAACTCAAATGCGAATTTATCATCCTGATGGTTCAATCTTCGATCTTGGCCTTCCAAGTTTAGCGACTTATGAATCTCATAAAGTCAATTTCACATGGACGGTTCCACTTGACAAGAGCATCGGAGATGTACCCATACGGTGGGAGGCTGATCCGATGCAAGTCAACTCAGCAGATGCTGATTCCGATAATGACCTCGCTGAAATAACTCTCTTTGTAGGCCGCATACCCACTGCGTTAGCTGAGCCAATTGAGGAATTTACCAACGTCCAAACCGTCATCAACGCGAGTGGTAGTTTCGATGAAGATGGAGGAGATGTGTCCTGTTTATTCAACATACCATATGATGATGGAACTCGCACATATTCCTACGTCAAAATTGAGTCTATCGATTGTATGCTGAACTTTACTTGGACGGACGATGGAATCTATCCGATTGAAATAACCGTCACCGATGAAGAACTAGATCAAGCGGTCATGACATTGAATGTATCCATTCTTAACAGAGCACCAAACATCGAAGTTGTTAGTGCAAGAACTGAGGTTAAGGTCGAACATCCAGTCACACTCTATGCTTATGCAAACGATACTGATTCGGAAGATGTTTACCCAGGTGTTGTCGATGTGTATTGGCCCAATGCTGAGTGTGAAGAAGGCTATTACACTCGTGTCTGTACAACCACAGCCCCTACTGAGGGATGGCATACGTTCCTAGCAGTCGGTGTTGATGACGATAGCGCTATGACATCAGCGAGTATCGATATCCGATTTACCAACATTAATCCACATGGTTTGTCGGTAACCGTTAGCGAAGATGGTGTTCCAATTCCTATGGACGTACAACAAACATGGCATGTCGAAGAAGATCAAATGGTGCGGGTTCGTGGCCAAGCACTCGATTCGATTGATGATTTAGAAGGACTTACTCATCGATGGTGGCCTGATGACGCACAACCTAATCTCATCAAGACATTTGATGGCCGTGTTTCAGAATATAACATGGTATGGGAAACATCAGGATTACATCGCATGCGCTTGGAAGTAAGCGACTCAGAGGGAGCAAGTAGCGGAACCTACGAGCGTTGGGTTAACGTTGCGAATGTTGCTCCTATCGTCATGCCACTTGAGGATTTGTTACCGATAGCTGAGGGTGAAGAGATTCGATTAACAGGTAATGCAACTGACACACCTTCAGATTATGATTCATTGGTTCGATGTTGGGATATTGACCCTGGCATTGATTCTAACGACATCGGTGGTGCAGATGATGATTGTGACATCATAGGTGACGAGTTAGTGTGGCACTGGAATAGAAGTGGTATGCACACAGTGGTCTATCACGTTACAGACGATGATGGTGTTCGAGTCAGTGAAATCATCACAGTCGAAGTGTTGAATATTCCTCCAATTGTCCGCTACAAACCAATTGATTGCCTCGCTTATGAGAAATGCATCCTCGATGCTACGGGCACAATTGATTCCGCAAACGATCTCGACCAATTGACAATAATCTGGGACCTCGATACATCGTTCGACTCCAATGGAGATGGCGTCAAAAACAATGATGCAGATGCTGTTGGCAAACGTATAGAACATATGTTCAAGCAAACGGGTTCAACCACAATTCGTGTCATGGCGTGGGATGAGAATCCTGAGCGACCTGGCTCGAAAATTATCAACATAAATGTCGGGCCACCTGATAGAACATTTACTGAAGATATCGGTGCGCTTATGGTGGGTGAAGAAGCGAATCCTCTCGCTCAATTGTCCTTACTTCTTGTTCTTCTTTTAGGGCTGGGATATATGACCAGACAGCGCCGACAAGGTGGAAAGGAACGGGCCTTAGAACGACTTGATGAGCGACAAAATGCGATCTTTAGTGATGAAGAGGTCGGGCTCATGCCACATGAGGTTTCAGCTCGAAGAAATCGTCCTCATGACCCTCCTGTAAACAATGCATTTGATCAAGCGATAGAGCAGCAACCAAAAATGCAATCCGGCCCAGAATTGCCAGAATCTGGCCTTCCAGAAGGATGGAACATGGAGCAATGGGGACACTATGGGCACCAGTGGTTAGAATCTCAATCTGAAAACTGAGTCGTATGACCTTCAATGAGTATAGCCTAAGTACGAGGAAGTCTACATCAAAGCATGGCGAACCGAACAACCGTAGTTTTTGTCTTGTTCATGCTGATGACAACGTCTCTAATGGCGTTAACAAAGAATACTTTCATCCTCGAAGATGAAGAACTCATCGAATCCTCATCAAAATCCACAACAACAGCGGCAGAAATAGCAAGCTGGCGTATCGGAGACAAGTGGACCTATGAGACCCAATTCGATGTTGCTCAACTTATCGCGCAAGCAAACGTTTCTGCAAGTCTAAACACCTTGACTGGAGATACTGTTTACGAAGTTGAAGATATCTTCTTCATCAATGTGGATGGTATCCAGACATTAGCATACAAACTCAAAATCGAAGGCGATTTTAGTTCAGGAAACAGTGGTGCTACTCTCGAAGGAGTCAGTGGACGGCTCGACATTGGCTACTCTGGAGAAGATATCATTCGCGTGAGAGACCAAGCAGTGATTAATTCTGAATTTGAATTGGATGTTGATTTTGCTCCATTCAATTTGGGATTCTTGACACAAAACATTGCAGTGATTAATTTCGACACATACTACGACCCTCCAAAGGAGAGATATGACTTCCCTCTTCGAACAGGTGATCAGTGGTACATGCCGTTTATGTCTGGAACAAGCGTAAGTGGAACTTCAGATTATTTCGACCCATCAGAATTCGATACCAACGGTGCAGAAAACAATTCTTGGCAAGTAACAACTGATGGAATTCCGACTGAAGATGGTCAGAACATCAAATACGAAGGATGCGATGAGTCATACAAAGTGAACGAATGGAATGCAACTGGAGTCAGTTCAGGTTTCAATTGGTATTGCCCTGCTGCCCGATTTAACTCATGGATTCGAATATCAAATGCAGCAGGATTTACCATTGATTGGTTACTCAAAGACTACGAACCAGTCGATTCTTTTGGAGTGGACAAGAGAAAAACTCCAGGTGACAGAAACGTCGACATCGAAGTTACAACCCAATTTGTTGCAACCTTGCCGGACTCCATGTCTGAAATATATGGATTCTATGCAGTTGCTCCAAACAACACGCCCGAGGTTAACAAAAACCTTCAATTGCGTTATGAAATGACGGGTACGTTACTCAATCCAATAACCGATAGTAACGGAAAAATTGAGGAAAGCATCAACGTTTCCAATGTTCAAGACGATACAACAGCAAGTGATGATTACACAAGTAACGGAGTTATCGTATGGGATCCTGTTCAGGAAATCATAGGCGTTGCTACAATCGTTGTCGATTTGAACGTTGTAGGAATCGACTTGGTTGCTCAAGAAGATTCAATCATTGTAACAAGAACCCGAGGCAGTGAAGTTGCAACATTATCGAAATCAATAGGTTACAATGCGCTGCCAGGGGATTTGTTGTCATTCTCATTACCGGCTCAGAACCGAGGAGTCTTGACTTCACCTTCGACAGAGATGGAAGTTATCGTTCCCGGAGGACAGGCAATACGCCAAGCAGTGCCTGCAATTGACGCCTATAGTGAGCAACGAATTGATGTCGATTGGACTGTCCCCGAAGGAGCTACAATCGGAAATCAAAGTTTGACGTTCACTGTAGACCCTGACCAATTGGTCGCTGGCGATGCGAATAGAAGCAACAACCAAGCAAGTATTGATATTTTCATCGGACGAGCTCCCAATGCATCGATAAACATTGAAGCAGGAAAATACAGCTTTGAAGATATCTTCATCGATGCTCGCAACTCTTTCGATCCAGATGGAGGAGATGTTGAATGTCGATTTGAAATTGAGTCACGACCAGGCCTCATCGATGTCATAACAACTCCTGATTGTGCAATGACATGGAATTGGACTGACGGCGGAGTTTGGGAACTCACAACAATTGTTACTGATGATGAATTAGATTCAACAACACTTGTCAACTACGTGACAGTTCTCAACCGAGCGCCATACATGAATCTCAGTCATCCTACGGAAATCGCTGTAGATACACAAATCACAATTGACGCAAGCGACAGTGGCGATATAGACACAACCTCTCCTTCTGGACAACAAGTATCTATTTCATGGCCTGATCTAAACTGTCAGGAAGGTTTGACTCAACCAACGTGTACTTTCACGCCCATGGAAGAAGGCCTAATTGAAATCAAGGCAATTGCAACCGATGATGATGGTGCCCAAACCGAGGTTGTCTCCAACCTAACTGTGCTTAATATCGCACCAGAAGTTGGTGAGATCGAGGTCTGGATTGCTGGCGTTAATACTCCATTTGACGCCAACGGAACTTGGATTCTTGACGAAGATCAAACAGTCATATTACGGGCACAAGGCTCTGATTCACTGAATGATCGAGATCAACTCATTTTGAATTGGAATCTGAGCGACCTTATGCCTGAGATGATGGTATCAACAGATGGTTCAGCCTCAGATGTAGCAACATCATGGCCAACCTCAGGACAACATGTCATCAGTGTACGAGCAGTAGATGATGATGGGGTTTCATCCGAACCATCTCTGGCAATGGTGACCATTGAGAACGTAGCGCCAACAATTACTGCAGGAACCAATTTTAATTTTGCAATCTCTGACCCGAGAGGCTTTTATTCAGTTAACGAGGAAGATGTTGTCGTATTCGATGTCATTGGAAGCGATACAGAATCTGATATGGATACGCTGCAAATCTGTTGGGATACCGATGCAACAACTGATAGTGACCTTGATGGAACACTAAACAACGACTGTGATGTTGAAGGCGACCGTCTTGAAACCATGTGGGAATCTTCCGGTTACAGAACAATCACAGCGTGGGTTATGGATGATGATGGCGAAATGGACTCTCTCTCAGCCGTAGTTTATGTTGACAACCGAATCCCTATTGCAAAGATCGCCTATGAAAATGGCTCTCTTGACAACTTAGTTGAAGGAGATACGTTGAACATAACAGGATTTGACACAATTGATACGGATGCCGATAAACTCGATATGA
>CEUB01179067.1_pt1 | contig 12953 bp, 17 predicted proteins | sample 356491 | NCBI WGS metagenome assembly CEUB01 (sample SAMEA2623370, study PRJEB7988) | marine metagenome | isolation source: saline water (ENVO:00002010), including | reverse complement strand
TAATTTTTCATTTATAAAACTAAAAAGGTCATCAATGGTTTTTGCATGCCAAAATTTATTTTTGAGATCAGGTTCAGGGAAAGAAAGATCGCCAGTGTTTATCAGTGATATTCTATTATTCTCAACACGAATATCAATATCATGTGGTGGAATACAATAACAAGCTATACTCAATTTCATCCTGTAGGATTTGAAATTATGCGACTCCCATTTTTTTTGACTTTCACTTAATGTTGAAGGATTGGTCTTAGAGTCTTCACATGCAAAGAAGATAAAAAACAAAGTAGTGAAATGAAGGTATTTAATTTTAATCATTCTATCTATTTTTTGAATCTAACAGCAGTTCCATAAACTAATAATTCTGCGGTACCAGAAAGAATCATTGAGGTTTGAAAGCGAACACCAACAATTGCATCTGCATCTAATTCTGCTGCCCTATCTTTCATCCTCAATAAAGCCTGCTCCCTAGATTCTGCCATCATAGATGTATACTCTTTAATCTCTCCACCCAAAATAGTTCGAAATGTAGCTTGAATATCTTTTCCAACATGCCTTGCCCTAATAGTATTTCCAATTACCGTTCCAAGATGTTCATCAATTTCATGACCCGCAACATGTTCAGTTGTGGTAACAATCATTGCTTGATTCCTCTAAAAGGCTCATCATCAGCATCATCACGATTCTCTTTAAAAAACTTTAATGCAAGAACCAAGGCACCACCAACTACTAGTATTGATCCTAGGCCAAGAAAAAAGTCGCTTAAAATAAAGCTGATTATCTCTGTAACAAACTTTAATGCTAGGATCAAAGCTCCTGCAATAATTAAATAAACCGCTAGTTGTTTAGTTTCCATAAGCACTCCTAAAATAGTAAAAATACAATAATTAATATAACAGACTTAAATTTGTTCTGAAAAGAGATTTAAATTCAGGTTATCATGAGTTATTCTGATTATTCAATTCGATCTTTCGCTGGTGGGTACGATAAAAATTTAACGTATCTAGTTACATGCATGCGCACAAGCAATCAGTTCCTGATTGATGCATCTGTTCCATTGAAAGAAACCTCTTCTTTTATAAACCGTCGAGGTTTAATTACGCTATTTATAACCCATACACACCAGGACCACTATGCCTATATTGATGAATATGTTGATGCGTTTCCAAATCTTGTAACGATAGTCTTCAAAGATTCACAAGATAAGATAAAATGCAATTATACTAAACCAGTTAAGGATGGGGATATTATTTCTGTCGGACAACTTAATTTAGAAATTATTCATACCCCAGGTCACTATCCAGATTCAATATGTTATTTATTAGATGATGTACTATTTTCTGGAGATACATTATTTGTTGGAAGAACTGGAAGAACAATAGATAAAAAAAGCGATACAAGGGAATTGTATAAATCAGTCTATAACAAAATACTTACGCTTCCAGATAAAATAACCATATATCCTGGTCATGATTATGGACCAAGATCAAGTATAACAATTAAAGAAAATGTTAAGATCAGTCCTCTTCTTCAAGCTATAGATGAGGATGATTTTGTACTCAAAATGAAAGAGTACGAAATGAATAGAAAACCCGGTACTTAATAAAGCAAGGAGCAACAATGAAAGAATATATTTCAGGTATAATCACAGGTTTGTCAATTACCATTACACTGTTTTTATTTGTTGGTGCACAACAAAAAAAAGACGATAGTTTAAATACAATAATGGGTCAATTAGATACCTATGTCAAAGACCAGATTGGCAAAGATAAGGCGGCAGGTAGATTCCAACTTCAATCGTTTCAAATTGAGCGTACTCATTGGCATTATATGCTTGATACAGCAACGGCTCAACTGTATAGACTCGAACCCAGTAGAACACCTGGAAATGCTAATTGGATCCTTACTGCTGAAGCTAATTTTAAATAACATATAATGTGAAATTAATTACTCATACTTTTAGTAATAATACCAATCCATCCAAAGCTATCATAGCGCTACATGGCTGGACAGGTGATGAGCTTGTTTTTGAGCCAGTAGCTAAAATGCTTAATATTGATGACGCAAAATGGTTTTGTCCGCGAGCACCATATAAAGCTGAAAAAAAAGAAGGGAATTCATGGTTTAGCGGAAATGACAAAGAAGGATGGCGCTACAGCAAAACCATGGATGGACTCAAAAATTTAATTGGTGAGATAATTGAAAATAACTTCCTCGCTAAAAACATATATATAATTGGCTTTTCACAGGGAGCTTGTCTTGCAATGGAATATGCAATGCGAATGCCATTTTCAATTGGTGGAATAATTCCAATAGCTGGATTTATTAAATTTAAAGATAAGCTAATAGCTGAAATGAATAGCGCCAGCCTATCAACAAAAGTTTTGATTTTACATGGGACAAATGACAAAACAGTATTAATCGATGAAAGCCAAAACTCCCTTAAAATACTTAAAGAGCTGGGATATGATACTGTATTTAAATCCTATAATTCAGGTCACAAAATTCCTTTAAGCTTAAGAGCTCACATTAAAGAATTTATTATGTAATTATTAAACTACGATGGTCTTACATTGACAGCCTTATCACCCTTCATATCAAAATCAACATCAAAGACAACGCGTTGACCAGCACGTAAACCGGATTGTTTTAATTTGGGTCCGAGACCGTATACATGAACAAAATAGTCCTCACCATCTTCACCTGAAATGAATCCAAAGCCTTTTTGCTTGTCATATTCTTTTACAATACCATTCATTTTCTTTACCTTAACTTTAATTTAATAATTGCTCTACCAATAGATCCTGATAAAACCAATATTCCGCCAATTAGCGCCCATTCACCCATTTTTTCGCCTACAAAGATATATACCCAAAATGGGTTCAGTATAGGTTCTATCATGCTGACAAGTATTGCATCTAAAGCTTGTACGTGGCGCAATGCCTTTGTATATAATATATAAGGGATTCCTAATTGGATAATCCCTAAGGCAAAAATAATGAGCCAGTCAGTGGATACGGTCTCTTGGGCTCCTGTAAACATAAAAGGAGTACAAACAAGAGCAGTCAGTATATTCCCTATTAATACAATTTGAAACGCAGACTCCTTTTCTTTGCGTATCATTACGGTAACAATACCTAAACACACCCCTGCTACCGCTGCCATGATATTCCCCCAGAATCCATAAAAGGTTAGCTCATCAATAAAGAATAGCGTCATTCCAGAAAAAATCACAAACATTGATAGCATATCAAAGACCGTTATTCTTTCGTTAAGAATGTAGTAGCCTAATATGACAACGTAGATTGGTGCAGTAAATTCAAGGAATATTGCGTTAGCAGCTGTAGTTAGTCGAATCGAAAAAACATAGAGTAGCATCATTGCTGCATAGGAGAGAACTCCTATAATAAAATAACGATTCCAGTGCCACTGCGGCTTTTTAAGATAAATTAAAAAAACCAATGCAGCTGCAATACTTCGTGTGCCGGTAATTGCTATTGGACTGAGATCTACGAGCTTAATGAATAAACCCCCAATACTCCACATTAATGCAGCAATAATTAAAATGATATTTGCTGATGTCGTAGGTTTCAAAACAGTAGTTTAATATTCTTTCATAGATAGGGTAATATTAAACTCAGCAACAGCTTCCTCTCCAAACTTATCTGGAACCGTTGCAGCTACAGGAACATTGATATTAACTCGATCTTTACTGGCAATCACTTTATCAACTGCTGACTCAATCTCTTTAACATGATTGCATGTGAAGTATGTATCCCCTTCTGCTCTTTTTAGAAATGTTGCATTTAAATCCTTAAATATGAGGATAATTTTGCGTTTGGATTTGCGAATGCTTAGCATGGCAGTAAGACCTGTTACCAAATCTGCGCCAACAGTCATTGTTCCAATATACATTGATTTCACATGATTTCTTGTTTGCCTATTTAAAGGAATATAAAGAACAACTTTTTCATCTGAGATATCAACAATTTTTGGTCTGCAGAAAAGTATCATTCGTACTTTGGTTAAACCAAAAAACCAAAGAAATAAGTTATGCTTGAATCGTTGTTTAATAGTTAATGCCATGATTATTTATCAAATACCAACTTCAAAAACCGGTAAGAAAGCATCCTAAGAGCTATAGCCTCTTAAATATGGAGATTAGAAAAAATATTTAGATATTGGTGCTAGTCTTTTTTCGGTGCAACATCCACGCGTCTCATTTTTTGAACGGGCTGATCTTTCAATGATTTACCATCCTGCGTAAAGTTTGTGTACTGATTATTAAATGTTAATTCATTTACGAGTGTTTTAACATTGGTATAATTCGTTTTGGTGCCATTAATTGTCAGCTCTTCAACATAAGTATAGATAGTGCTATCTTGTAATTCAACCCATCCTTTTCCTGTCCAATAAACCTTACCATCGTATCCAAAATGTTTGGTTTTGATGGTATTGGTTGAAGGGTCTAAGGTGTACACTATGCTTCCAACATGAACCCTTTTATTATCTTTTTCAGTTGATGATTTCCAAGTTTCTAGAATAGCTGTCTTATCAGTTATCCACTCATACTTATATGAAGAAACGAGTTCTTTGTTGTTTGGCTCACCTTCAAAAACGCCCAAACTCTTATGCTTTGACATCCACTCACCTATAAGCGGCTCCAAAACCTTTAGTGCATCATATGCCTCAGTTTGAGCAAAAAGTGATCCAGAAATAAATAAAATTGAAAAGAGTGATTTTAACATAATAATCATTATCCTATTGGTTAGAAAAAATTTAAGTATTTACAAAGGCACTGAAAAGTTTTAATTTTTTTACTCATCGTCTTCTACATCTTCCACGCGTATAAAACTTCCAACACTGAATTCTTTTTGCTTAAATATTTTTACAATGCTTGCCAATGAGATAACTATCAATACAATCCAGAATATTTGAACAAAAGAAATCTGCATTTATTGTGCCTTTCTTGGTAAAGGCTTGTCAAGCATAGCAGTATGATACACAAATGAAGCAATAATCACGGAATTCTTCTTGATGTCATCTATTGGAATCGTGTCATAAAAATCAAGGTTTGTATGACCTCCAGTGCCACCAACTCTATCTTGAAGAAACTGAAATGCAGGAAGGCCAGCGCGATCAAAGGGAACATGGTCTGTACAGCATTTGCTTTGAAACCCAATCGTTGTCATACCAAGATTATTAAAAGGCTTCATCCAAGAGCTAAATATTTCGCGGACATGCTCATTCTCTTGTAGGAAGATTCCACGATACTGTCCAGGGCCATAATCTTGATTAAAATAAGCAGATAGCTTATCATATCCTTTCTTTTTTCCTATTTTAGGATCGTTTGGATTTCCAAAATGCTTATTAACATATTCACGAGATCCATGCAAGCCCTGCTCTTCACCTGACCAGAGCGCTATTCGTATTGTCCTTCTAGGCTTTACGCCAATTTTTTTAAGAATACGCATAGCTTCAAGCATTACTGCAACACCAGATGTATTATCGCTGGCGTTTGGACTGGCATGCCAAGTATCAAAGTGCGCCCCTAACATTACAATTTCATCTTTTAAATCTGTACCAGGTATTTCTCCAATAACATTTCTAGCCTGCCGTCTTTTTTGCCCTACCGTTGTTTGAATTTCAACTGCGATCTTTACTGGGATATTTCTTTCAAGAGTGCGATACATTCTATTGTAATGCTCAGGAGTTACTGCTACAACTGGAAGATGGTTTAATGTGGCATTTCGATCATAGACATCTTTTTTTGCACCCGGCCTAGCAAAACCTCTTACCGCAGCAATCCATCCGCTTCTTGATTCAAGCACTACTGTAGCACCCTCTTCTTTATAAAAAATATTTTTATCAACTGCAGAAACAAGATTGGGGTTCGCTGGGGGCCTTGGAGGACGTGGAGGATCTGGAAATGGATTGTCAGCGATTTCCTTAAGCTGTTCATCTGTATATCGCGGCCTACCTGTTCTATAGCGCTCTTGGTCTACGCTGGGCATTGGCGATGACAAGACAGCCTTCCCTCTGAGTTTTCCTCTATATTTTTTAAAATCATCTTTGGTTTTAATATTTGCAATAACAACTGAAAGGTTTTGTTTTCCTTTGATTCCAGGGGTGTGTGCTATTGGATATCCAAGCATAGGCTGATAATCTGGCTGCAATAAATGGAGAGAAAAATATTCATTATCCCAACTTACTCCGTAATCCATGAATGGCTCTTTTTTAATATTCTTGAGTCCTATTTTTTTCATTTCACTAACTACCCAATCTTGCGCTTCGTACATGGCTTCTGAATTGGTTAAGCGTGCACCAATAACATCTGTCATATATGAAAGGGTATTTGATACTTCAGAACGTTGAAACCCTTCTTCTCGTATTTGAGCAACTACTTTTGAGTTAACGGGATAGCTATCTTGAGCAATGATGAACGTTGAAAAAATCAACCATAGATATGTATTAATATTTTTATAAAAATTCATGTTATTCTCCTACCATTTCAAATCGAATAAGCTCAACAGGTATACTACCTGCATTATTGTATTCATTTAAAAAGTCCTTAAGCGCAAACTCGCGGCCTTCGGTCTCAAGTTTTTCTGCGTATTCAGTTATCAGTTTCTCAATAAAATATTTACCGGTGATATAACAGGTACCGTAACCTGGCTGTCTTAAATATAGGTGCTGCTCAAAACGCAAAAGATCCGGCTCTCTTTCCATCCAATTGCGCGGTGTCCATTTCACATGTACCTGACTTGCCTCAGCCATTGTCATCATATTGGCATGCGCATACAAAGACCCTAATCCTCTCGCAGCTCTTTGAGCGAGCATAATCCATACTATCTCTTTTGATCGTGGATTGTCATCATATAGACCGGCATGTAAAAATATTTCTTCAACAGCAGTGGCAATACCTTCACTTTTTGAATCGTAAATATTGTACAAAGGCGCTATACGTCTTATTGGGTTTACATGCGGGTTGTCTCTGATTTCAGCTAGATCAAACCAATGATAAAAATGCGAATATAAAGGGAGAGGGTCGTAATGCAGTCCAATTGAAAAGAAGTTTCGATTTTCACTTGGAACGTATTTACCCATATGCTCTCGCAAGGCCTCTTCCATATTAGGTTTGATATACATGATGTCTTCTTCTTCCAAAAATTTCATCATCTTTTTCACAGCATTATCGGTAAGCTTAGTAAAGGCTTCTGGAGAGTTAGCAGCCTCTAAAGGTGGTAGATCGCGGTTATGATGTTCTTCGAGTTTCAAGAATGACCATGCGCGGTAAAGTTCACGCTCTAACAATTGCACTTCTTCTTCCCAACTTAACGGAACAAGATGAACGTTTTTCTGGTACCAACTATAATTTTCCTTACCAATTCCTGAAGGTCCTGTTTTTGTAGGTGCTTCCTTTTTTAACCAAACGATAAAATCTGCTGTTGCTTGACGTGCTTTTTTCATAGCATCAAAAAGGGGGATGTCTCTTTGTTGGTTGTGGTGCTTGAGAAGAGTTTTTTCAATGGACTTCAAATTCTTTCCCTGGTCTTCAATATCGCGAATTCCAGCAACCCATAGATCTCTAGCATTGCCAGTAAGATTTACGCGCGCCTGATCCAATAATGACGGTATAACTCGTAGATACTTAATGAAATCATCCTTCTCTCTACCTTTAAGCGGTAAAGTGTATTGCCAGTATTCTAAAAGTGCGTGATTCGTTGGTCCTTCGTGGGCAGGGACATCGCTTTGATATGTCCAAACCGTTTGATAAAAGGCCGGATCTCGCTCCCAAGATCTCAGGACTCTTTCATTGAACTCATAACCATTCATCTCCGCTCGAATAAAGCGATAATCTGCTTGAGATGAACGCGACCATCCAGATGTATCAATATCAGCAAGTTTCCTTTCAAGCGATTTAAATACACGACGACGCTTATTAAATTGTCCTTTTGTATAGTCTGGCGCACCATCTCTTAAAGGCGGACTTTCAAAATCCCTCCATTCAAAAAAGAATTCATGAAGTTTTTCGTAGTTGCTGTCTTGCTTAGCCTCTATTGGTAAAATAAATAAAACTGTAATCAAAAATGCAATTGTCATTCTCATATGCTTAATACCTTATTTAGCCCCTGGTTAAAATATTTCATTTCTTCTGGTTTAGCCATACTTAATCTGCACCATTTTGTATATGGAGGGAATGGTCTTCCAACAATCACACCATGCTTCTTCATCTCTGATTGAAATTTCTCTATTTCCATACCTGTCCTTAAGAATACAAAGTTTGTATGTGAAGGTAAGTATTTAATATTTTTTTTATCGAGATGATCGGTTACAATCTTTCTCGCTTTGTTGTTTTTCTCAATACTAAATGCCTGGAATTTGTCATCACTATACGAAGCGATAGCAGCTCTTAGTCCTACTACATTCAATGAACCATTCAAATAGGTCTTTAGGCGTGATGCTACCTTTGGACTTGAAATAGCATATCCCACTCTCAACCCCGCTAGTCCATGAACTTTTGATGCTGTTCTTGAAATAATAATCTTATTATCTGGATTGACTAAGTGTGTCATTGTTTTATATCCATCTCCGACTGCATACTCGTGATACGCTTCGTCAACAAACACTACAATTTTTTTTGATATCTCTCTACAAAAAGACTCAAGCTGGTTGCTATCTAGTGCAAGCCCAGTTGGATTGTTGGGATTGCATACATAGACCATTTTTGTTTTTTTAGTAATACTACTGGCCATCTTCTCGAGATCAATGTGTAAATCATCATTCATACCAACACGAATTATTTTGGTCTTCATAGCATTTTTAGCATATTGATTAATAGCTTCAAAGGTGAGCTGCGGTGATACCATCTCTCCATTATCAATTCCATTCATCATGGCTGCTTTATTTAGAATTTCCCTAGAACCAAACCCAATAGAGATTTGATCTGTATCAACATTGTTTTGACTTGCAATGAGGTCTGTGAACTCATTCCTAGCAATTCGCATCGTATAAAGGTTTGATTCGCTAAAGGCTTTTTGCATTGCCATTTTAGCGATTCGTGATGGTCCATATGGATTTTCATTGTACATCATACGGATTAGCTTACGCTCTGCTTCTGCGCCAAGCATTGAAAAACTTGAATATGGAGCTACCAAGGCCCCACCAAATAAAGTAGCGCTTCGTTTTAAGAAGCTTTTTCTAGAAATATTATTTTTCATACCCTATTTCCAATCTAGTCTAACTTGGCCATGCATTCAATCTCAATCTTTGCTCCAAGTGGAAGGTCAACTCCAAATGTAGATCTAGCTGGTCTTTTTTCAGGAAAAAACTTTTTATACTCCTCATTCATATCAGCATAATCTGAAATATCCCCTAACATGCATAAGCATTTCACCACATCATCTAAAGAAGATCCATAGGTTTCGAGTAAAGTTTTAACATTTTCCATTGCTTGTTGGGTCTCAGGCTTGATACCGCCTGGAACTACATCAGACTCGCCTTGTTTTCTACCAATTACCCCTGAGAGATATAGCATATCACCAACTCGAACAGCTTGCGAATACGGCGCATCATTTTTCTTGTGAGCGTCTGACTGCAAATACTCTACTTTACCTGATTTTTTTTCGCTATATGAGTTTTCTTGAGAGCATCCAAAAAACTGAAAGAATGCAATTGTAGAAATAAATAAGGTGATAGGTTTAGATAAAAACATAATGTGTCTCCGATTTATACAAATTAAGAATGAAATATATGCATAAAATAAGGGCTGTATCAAATAGAGCGTGTTTTATTATTTCGCATTAAACCTTTTGGCATTTGGGGCAATAATGCGTGCCGCGTTGAGAAACAAATATTTTTTTTAATTTTGTTTTACATCTAGGGCATGATTCCCCCTGCTTTCCAAACACATTTAAAAACTGTTTAAAATCACCAGTAACCTGATTTCCATATGAGAAATTTATTATAGTGGTTCCATTGAATTCGATAGCTTGTGTCAAAATCTTTGGAATTACTTTACTCAAGACTTGAATTTTAGGCTTGCTAATACTTGATGATATTTTTTTCGGATGAATCTTGGATAACCATAATGACTCATCAATATAAATATTTCCCAATCCTGCAATATGCTTTTGATTTAATAAGAAAGGCTTTATCATTCCGTTTGAGCGCTTTATGCGCTGCAATATATAGTTATAATTAAATTCATTTGAAAGGGGCTCAACTCCAAGCTTGGCATTAAGTATTTCTAGATCCTTATAATAATACAATCTTCCAAACTTCCTGTAGTCTCTAAAGTAGGTTGATTTACCGCTTTCAAAAAAAATGGCAAAACTATAATGCTTCATATTTTCTGCTTCATCAATATCCATTTGAAGTTGACCGGTCATTCGTAAATGAATACATATGTACCCTTTAGAAAGATCCAAAACGATGTATTTACCCCTTCTAAAAACGTCATTGATACTTAAAGCCTTGGTTATGGAATTAATCTCTGAGATTGAGTGTGTATCAAAAACCTTTTCATAGCCATTTGGGCTAATGATCTTTTGAATTTTTTGATCGACTAATAAGGGTTTAAAATGGTTTACTACGGATTCTACTTCAGGAAGCTCAGGCATTGAATATAGATTAATCTATTTTTTTGAAGGCGAACCACAAGACTACTACACTCAAAGAAAAAATTAGAAAACTATATAGAGCATTTTCGTAGCTATAAATATTATTTATATGATCAGTATAAAATGAACTTAAAAAGTATGCCGATAAAGAGCATAGCGCTATGGAGATAGCGCAATACAATATAAAATTGATATTAAGCTTCACCAATCTCACTCAAACATAAATTTTTAAGATTCAAAAATATCCCCTTTAAATATGTTAACTCATTTATATAGGATTGGATATTGGATTTAGATTCAATTATATCAGCAAAAACTTTTCTGCTTTGGTAGTAATCCGGGTTGAACTTGTAACTATCTATTGTAATAGGATTAATAGCATTTGGTGTTTTAACCCAAGAGTCTTGTAAAAAGAAGTACTCAGATAAACGGTAATTATAATCTAAAAAGAAGATATCATATTCTTTCGTATGAACATCGTGCCTGCGTAAGTCTTCGTTATAAAGTTTAAATAGCTTTGTCTTTAATTCATCTGAATCGATCATTTTAATAAGGTCTGAACTAACCAATTGATCGAATATACCTTGCTGCGGGAAAAATGACCTAAGCGCTCTACCAACAGATGAAAGATGAAAAACGATGCTATCTTCAGCCATTGATTCTTTATCATTTAAATTATTAAGAACTTTATTTGCGCTAATCAGTGAATATTTCTGTAAATACAAAAATCCATCAATTTGATTAATGTCTTCTTCAATAACGTTAACTAGCTGTTTTATCGTATTATTCTTGCGGTCTACTTCAATAGCATTTTGACGGTTCTGTTCAAGCAGTAGGGAAATCAAAATACCCAAGATAATCACAATGAACTCAAAAGAGTATTTGATCAGAAAATATTTTATAGACCCTGATTGATTGGTTTTTACAGCCACACGGTTACCGTTCTAGGCAAGGATAAACAAAAAAGGTGAAAATTATTTAGCTTTGCTCTTATTATTTTTTGATTCTTTTGAAGCGAAGCCTTTTTCATAACCTTTATCAGAAAAAATAAGAGCAAACTTATCATTGGCTTTATTGTATTTCTTTAAACAGCCAGGACAACATAGATCTACTTCCATGCCATTAACTGTTACTTTTTTTAGGTTCTTTTTTGCCTTCGCAGTATGAATCTTACCTTTATTAACAGGACACGCTGTTTGTGTGTACTGCCCGCTAGAAACTAATTGAAAATTAGCTTTGGCTGCGAATTTCTTAGGAGATTCATCAAAATCCATTTTACAGCCACCACAACAAAAATATACTTTTCCATCTCTGTATTTTGAATGCTCATGATCTTTTAGTTCGCTTTTATTTATTTCGTCACCCGATACAACACAGATAATGGTTTTCGATTTAGGGTCGTCGCCACCAACTAAAATTGCTGAAACTAAGAATAGTGTTGTAAAAATTTGCTTGATCATGGAATTTCTCCAAAGGTTTGTTGAAACAAAATTATTAATAAAACTAACTGTAATAAATTAATTAATTTACACAAAAAAAACCCCCGCTAATTTGCGGGGGTTTTTGTTTAACCTTAATTACTTTCAGTATTTTCTGGCTCAGGTATTGGAGAACTCATATCTGGTACAAGTTTTTGTAACTCCCTTACTCTGTGTTTTATAGTAGTTTTATAAAGATCTCTAAATCTATCAGCGCCCTGCTTACCTAGAACTTTTTCAAAATTATTTAGTGAGCTTCCAGCTCCCCCTGTACTCATACTCATTTCATCCATTGAATTAATAGGGTATTCCCAAAGCCACATATCAGCATTATAACCACTAACTACTTGATAAATGTTATGATGATTAATGCTATTAGTAGCTTCTTTAACCTTTTTACTCAAATTTGCAATTTCACGATACTGGGATCCTGTACCGGGATGAATAACATTCCAAGATAAATGATAGTAATCAGTCCAAGCACTAGGACCATGACCAAGATCATACTTTCTTGATAAGAGCATAACTCCATTGCTATTACTATTGTCGAGATATGGCTCTACATACTTACTCCAATGTTTATAATCTCCCTCACTTCTTTCTCTTTCATCAAACTCCTTCCATGTGTGAGGACCAGACCACCCAGCAAAAGAACCAGAGTTAGGGCCACTCAAGACTTCAAAATAGTATTCAGGCCACTGACCTTCTCCATGAAATTTGCTTACATGATCTTTCAATCCCTTTTGCAGCATTTGAGACTTACCTTGCGCTGGTTTCATATACCAAGTTCTAAAAATTGTTTTTCTTTCATCTAAAGTATTTTGATTTTGCGAAAAAACAATATTTATACTTAGTA
>CEUB01042284.1_pt1 | contig 13112 bp, 9 predicted proteins | sample 356491 | NCBI WGS metagenome assembly CEUB01 (sample SAMEA2623370, study PRJEB7988) | marine metagenome | isolation source: saline water (ENVO:00002010), including | reverse complement strand
AATTTATCTTCGTGCATTACTATAGCGATACTATCTAAAGTTGTCTCAGGAAATGTTCCGCCTCCAATAGTTGATGATGTATTCTTCAAAGAAAAATATTTATTTGATAATTGTTTTAATATCTTTTCAGCTCTTATTAGTAATTCTTTTTGTTTTATATCAATGAGTTCCCACGAAAAGATTTTATTCTTTGAATCTTTAGATATATATTTTTTCAAGATTGAATTTAGTATGAATAAATTTAATTTATCTACTCTAGCAGCTCTAGCCAAAGGATTTTTATTTATTTTTTCAATATAATTTTTTTTGCCTACAATTATTCCACACTGAGGGCCTCCTAATAGTTTGTCTCCAGAGAATAAAGTGATATCTGCCCCTTCATTTACACTTTCAAGAATTGTTGGCTCATAAGGGAGTTCAAAATCGGTTGAATCCAAAAAATTCCCAGAACCAATATCATGAATAATTGGTATGTTATATTTTTTACCTAATTTACTTAATTCTTTTATTTCTACTTCACTTGTGAATCCTTCAATCTTATAGTTAGATTTGTGAACTTTTAAAATTGCTATTGTTTTTTCAGTAATATTGTTTTCATAGTCTGTTATATATGTTTTATTTGTTGTGCCAATATCTACTATTTTTTGGCCAGACATTTTGATTATTTCAGGTATCCTAAATCCTCCTCCTATCTCAATAGATTCTGATCTAGAAACTAATATTTCTTTATTTTTACCAAGAGCACTTAAGCAAACTACAAGGGCCATAGCTCCATTATTAAATACTGTGGATGATTCACATCCAGTCAAAAGTTCTAATAATTCTGAGGTTTTACTTGTCCTTGACTGTCTTTTTTTTGTATTTATATTTATTTCCAAGTCAGAATAGTTAGAAATAAGATTATATATTTTTTTTGAAATATCTTTTGGTATTGGAGATCTTCCTAAATTGGTGTGCAGAATTACTCCTGTACCATTAATGACTATTTTTCCATCATTGGTTAACAAATTTTTAACTCGTGAAAAAATTTGATTTTTCAGATCAGTTATTGAAAGCTTTAATTGAGGATTATTTTGAATTTTTTTTCTAAACGATTTTAATTCAAAGTTTATAATTTTTTTTAGTATGTCTAGCCTTACGTCTAAAGTAGAAAACTCATTAGACTTAAGTAACTCTGTCATACTAGGAATGTTTTTTAATTCCATAAGAATTTGTTTTAATAAATATTATTACTCTTTTTTTCTATCATAGGAATTGAATGAAAAGAAGAAAGAGTTTATATTGGTTTAAGCTTTTTATTTAATAGTTACAAAAACTTACAACATTGGAGAAAATAATGGCAACTCAAAGTTACAAAGAAGTTAATGCAGAAGAATATATTGTTGAAGAAGAGCCATTCTTCATGCCTACATCAGACGAAATTGAAGTATTTCAAGCTGCTTACAATGAAAGAGTACCAATTCTTCTAAAAGGACCAACAGGTACTGGTAAAACTCGATTTGTTGAATATATGTCTTGGAAAATAAACAATAACGAAAACAAAGTTAAAGATATACCTCTTGTGACAGTAGCCTGTCATGAAGATCTTACTGCCAGCGACTTAGTTGGAAGATATTTATTAGATGCCAAAGGAACCAAATGGATTGATGGGCCTCTAACAAGAGCCGTAAAATCAGGAGGAATATGTTACTTAGATGAAGTAGTTGAAGCTAGAAAAGATACAACTGTCATTATTCATCCATTAACTGACCATAGAAGAACATTAAGTATTGATAAACTCGGGCAAGTTATTCAAGCAGATGATGGATTTTTGTTAGTAGTTTCATACAACCCTGGTTATCAAAATGCTGTGAAAGATTTGAAACATTCTACAAGACAACGATTTGTTGCTATAGAATTTGATTTTCCTGATGTAGATCGAGAAACAAAAATCATTTCTCATGAATCAGGTATTGAAGAAGGTATTTCTAATCAATTAGCTGTTTTAGGACAAAAAATAAGAAACTTAAGAGAGCATGGTTTAGAAGAAGGTGCTAGTACTAGATTATTGATTTATGCTGCTCGCTTGATAAAACAAGGAATATCTCCTAAACGAGCATGCCAAGTAGCTTTGACATGGGGAATAACTGATGAGGTACAAATTCAAGAAACTGTTGATCAAATAGTTTCTTCAATTTTTGAGTAAGATTTGAATCAAGAAAAGTACAAAACCCTAAAAAAACTAATTGATGGAAGAACTTCTGAAAAAAATATTTTTGAAGAGAGTGAATTAATGGTAGCTGCTGTTAGTATCTTAATTGAAAAGGATAATCCTGATTATCCAATCTATATGATAAAAAGAGCTGATGAAGGAAAGCATGCATTAGAATGGGCTTTTCCTGGAGGAAAAATGGAAAAAACAGATTTGGATCTAAGCCATACTGCTACTAGAGAAACAAATGAAGAAATAGGTGCAGATATCAAAGATTTTGAGCTTTGGGGAGAATTAGAACCAGTAATGACTCTTGGAACTGGATGGGCGATTCAACCTTTTGTTGGTGAAATATCTCATAACCCTTCCTTAAATAAAAATGTCGAGGAAGTAGAAGAAATTGTTAAAATCCCTCTATTTGAACTAATTGAAGAATCAAATAAAAGATACGTCTCTTTTACAAGAGATGAAAATAGAATTGATTCTAGGGCATATGCTTTTGAAGATAAGTTAATATGGGGAGCTTCAGCAAGAATGATAATGCAAATTTCTGATCTTTTGAGCAAGAAGGTGAAAAATGGATAACATTTCAAAATACACTTCAGAAAAAATAAAAAGATTATTAAAAGCATATCCAGAAGATCTTTCTAAAAAATATTTAGAATCAAGACAAGTCCTTGAAACAAAGTTACCTGAAGAAATTCTTTCTCAATGGGAGAATATTGGATTAGATATAGCACAACTTTCTTCAAGATCTTGGGAACCATCATTGTCATATTTTTCTTCTTCAGTCAAAGTTCAACAATATTTGCCTTCAGGTCAATTTTTAGGCTGGTGTAAATCTGGATATACACTATCTAAAGATTCTAATAAAATATCTGAAGCCTTTTTGAATGCCAGTTCTCAAACTATGGTGAGATTGAGACCAAGGTATATAGAAGAATGGGTTAATAGAGTAACTAAACTTCACAAAGGAACATGGAAATCAACAAATCTAACCTGTAAATTATTTGAGTATACTCCGATAATTCTAGAAACACTGACATTTGATCAATTTTGTAAGCTTTCTGATTTCATGGAAATTTTATCTAATAGATCTTACGACTTAGCCAATGAAATCCTTGAGTCATCTTTGGAAATCTATTCTTTAAGCTTTCAAGAAATTGATGAGTTGATTCATTTGTCTGTTCTTATAACTGAAAATGAGTGGAGAGATATAAAGCCTACCTATGAAATTATAAAAGATCAAATATCTAAATTACCTAATGCACATACAAAAATAACATTTGATATGACCAGAAGAATGCATGGACTTTCAGGGTTTAAAATCTCTGAATTTTTACAATTACTAATTAGGACGTTATCTTTAGCAAATAAAAATGATAACGACCAAATCCTGCAAATGACACAACAAGTTGTAAATAATGTACCAGTTGCTACTTTAGATTTCTTAAAAAACATACCAAGACTGCTAGATACATTGGATATTGATCAATTAGACCAGTGGAAGTCTCAAGGAATTAGACTTGCTATTGACCAAGATACAAATACTGCTCCTGCTACACAATTTTTTAAGTTACAATCTAAAGAATCTCAAGACCTGATTGATAGAATTTCTTCAAGCGTAGAATTGTCTAGAATTAAGGACTTAATGAAACTATACTGCACAGCTCTATCTGGAGAAGATGTTTTAGTTTCTGGATCAAAAAATATAACTGAAAAAAATATTGGATGGGGAGAATCTGATTTAGCAACCTCAGATGGAAAGACTATATATTTGCCAGATGTAATAAAAAGATACAACAAAAAAGATGAAAATTTCAACTTTTATAAAGTTTTGGCATCTCATCAACAAGCACTTACTGAATATGGAAGCTATAAATATGATCATAATTTAGAACCTATTAATCCAAAATCAAACGCAATATTTAAAGCGCTATTAAAACAAATCAACGATTCTGATGAGGATCATGCAACAAGAATTGCAAAAGTTTTAAGAGGTTCATATCCATTTAAACATGACCCTACTTTAGCGGACGATATTTTTAGTATAGTCGAGGAATATAGAGTTGATCAATTAATTCTTAAAAGATACCCAGGACTTAGAAAATTTTACAAAAAAGTTCAGTTAGAAGAACTTGAAAACAGAAAAAATAAAGACAGTGAAAGCGACAAAAAACGAAGAGAATTATTTGTTGAGAAAGTTTTACGTTTTACTCTTGGTGATGATGATAGACATGTTCCAAAAGGAACAAAATCAAAATTTGAAGAAATAGTTAGATATCTAATGACATTATCAAAAATTTCTAATGACAAAGTAAAATCTGTTGAAGACTCAATGGCTGTTTCATTTAGATTATTTTCACTTATTAGAGATATAAAAAATGATGATATTGAATCAGATGAAGCACAAGAAGAAGCAGATGAAATTAAAGATGAAGACTTAGATGATTCAGATGATAAATTTGAAGATGAAGAAATTGTGAATGATATGATTTCATATTTTTCTGGAGGAGAAGGTGAAGCAGGAGAAGGAGAAGAATCAGAGGAAAGTTCAATTAATCCTCCTGATGAAGGTGATTATCAATCACCTGATCCTGTTGAATACCAAGGTGATTTTAAGCCTGAATTAGGACAACTTCTTACAGAAATGCTAACTGTGAGCGGTGACGAAATGCAGGGAGAAGGAGAAGAGATGGAAGGTTTGACTCAAGAACAAATAGAAGAGTTGATTCAAAATTCTCCAGATTTAGAAACAAAAGAGTCTGATGAAAACCAAGAAATGACAGAAACTCCAAATCAAGAATTGTTAGAAAATCTAATGAAAGAACTTAAGAATAGAGATGTGGATAACAATTCCTTTACTGGTGGTGAACCTACTCATGTTGATGAAGACGGAGGCCCTTTAGAAGCAAAAGAACCTGATACATTTACTTATGATGAATGGGACTTTAGAGATGTTGAATATAAGCCTAATTGGTGCTTACTTCATGAAAAAAAACTTCCAGATGGTGAAGCAAACTTTTATAGAGAAACACTTACTAATAATTCAAATCTTGTTCACCAAATTAAGAAGCAATTTGAATTATTTGTTCCAGAACAATATAGAAAACAAAAACGTCTTGAAGATGGAGAAGAAGCAGATTTAGATGCAGGAATAGAAGCTCTTATAGATCTAAGATCTGGAGTAACTCCTGATGAAAAGATTTATTGGAGAAGAAACAAAACGGAAAGATCTGTGGCCGTCGCATTATTAATTGATATGAGTGCATCTACAGCTGAAGCAATTGATGATAGTACTAAATCTAGTTCAGATGACTGGGGTGCTCCTGATGATCCTGTGGAGTATATGGTATGGCTTAGATCAAGAAGGGCAGAAGGACTTAGAAGATCTTATAAAAGAATTGTTGATGTCGAAAAAGAAGGAATAGTATTAATGGTGAACTCCCTAGAAATGCTAGGAGATGATTATGGTATTTATGGTTTTTCTGGATATGGAAGAGAAAATGTTGAGTTTTATACTATAAAAGATCTTGATGAAAAATTTAATGATTCTATATCTGGAAGAATAGATAGAATTGCTCCTTTACACGCTACAAGAATGGGTCCTGCAATAAGACATACTATTACTAAATTAGAAAACCACGAAGCAAGATCTAGGATTCTTTTTCTTGTAACCGATGGAAGGCCTCAAGATAGAGGTTATTCAAGAGAAGGTGTAGAGAAGGAATATGCAGTATATGATACTAGACAAGCTTTAATTGAAGCAAGACAAAAAGGAATCACTCCATTTTGTCTTACTGTTGATAAATCAGGACATGATTACCTTAAAACAATGATGGATGATTTACCATATGAAGTTTTATCAGATATTTCTATGTTGCCTGCTAGACTTCCTGAATTATATCGAAAGATTTCTACTTAAAAAAAGATAGGATTTTGTCAGCCCATTCTTTTTCTATCAGAATAACGTCTTTAGTTTCTGCTGCTACTGCAAAATAACCAGTATCTTCTTCATTCAAATTACCGATACTTATTGAAGTGTTATAAAGAGTATTTACTCCAAATTGATCCCTTGAAATAGTTTTTATATCAACATATGGCGCATCTAATCCTAGTCCATATTTTGAATAGTCTTCAGCAAACATCATATTCAACTGTACTGAATTTAATATATTTAAATCAGAAAAATCTATTAGAAAATTTAAAATAGGTTCAGGTTCAACTTTTTCATCTCCTAGACAAGGAGAACTTGATAAAGGAATATAACAAGCAAACCAATCAGTTCCCTTTTTGCTGAAAGCTTTTATAATCTCACCATTATTAATCAATACAACTTCGACTACTTCCTCTGTGTTGATTTTATTCATCCATTTTGGATAAGGAGGTTCCTCAACAAGTCTTGTTAAAACATTTTTCCATGTTGCATCAACCATAACTAATTTTTCATCTCCCTCAAGATAAGCATAATTATTAGTTAAATCTGGAGTTTCATTTCCTATGAACAATGTTCTTTTATCTCCACTATCAAGAAAAATAGATATTTCTGTTGCAGGATTGTCTAATCCATACTTAGCCTTATCATCTATATTTTCTGAAATAGTTCTATATAGCTTAGGTCCTTGTAAAAGATCAATAATTCCTCCCCATCTATATGAATCTGCAGGAATTCCATTAAGTTGATCAAAATACCAAATATTATCTTCTAGATGCCAACTAAGTTTTTTGGAGTTATTCGTGATTGAAATATTTCTAATGTCTCCTGAGGATATTCTGTAAAAGTATGAAATATCTACTTCTTCTTTTTCTTCTCCAATATCAGATTGAAATATAAGAACACCGAGAACAGAAAACCAGGATAGAAGAATTATTAAAATTAATGTAATTCTTAGGTTCATTTTATCTTCTTCGCCACCAGCTAATAAAGCCTCCAATTGTAACTAGAGTTGGCATCAAAAGCCAACCACTCCATCTTATAAAATCTCTTTCACTTTTTGTTAAAACTAATTCTCTATACGCTTGTGTTTTTGGTCTTATTGAAATCAATTCAAAATCTTTAGCAAGCCAGTTAATACTATTTATAAAAAGATCACTGTTTTTTGCTGAACCAGAATATTTGTTAGATGCAAAATCCGTGTCTCCAACAACGACTATTGAAGTTTGTGCAATAGTTCCATCTTCTTTTTCTATTGGAGTTTTACCTAACTCTGAAATAGCTTCTACTGCTAAAATTGTTGGAAATGGTCCTAAAATATCAGTTTCTACATCATACCTTAAATCTTCTACATCAGAGACTTTTTGAGCCCAGCTTTCTAATGTAGTAAACGCTAGTGGAACATGCTTGAGATAAGGTTCTCCATTTTCAGAAACTGGAACTGTATCAGGACTTATAGTTGATGCCAAAAAAGACGAACCTGGTAGGTAAAGAACATCAAAATCAGTTGTTATCTCATGAATTGGCAATTGTCCATTTGTCTTTTTTATTTGCAAATAATTAGGCTTAGGAGCAACAAAGCTTGCCATGTCAAAAACTGTTCCTTCTCCAACTGCTACTCCATATTTATATAGAAAGGTTTTTACACCATCAGGTGTGGATTCTGGTTCTATTAACATTAGCAAAGTACCACCTTGCCACAAATATTCAGAAATTATTGCAGAGTCTTGTAGTGTGAAATCTGATTCTGCTCCTGCAATTACGACAACTGCAGGAATATTATTTTCTGATAAAAGAATAGCTAATTCTTGAGATGTAGATGAAAGAACTTTATAGTTTTGAGCTAGTAAATCTGTATATATTAATCCCATCCCTGATGAGTTTGGATCAAAGTCTGTTATGTTTCTTTCCCCATGTCCTGTTAGAAATATAACTTGTTTTTGTTTTATTTGGTTTACGATTAATAATCCTGTAATAATATCTTGTTCTGTAAATACATTTTCCTCTATATCTGGATTTCTTCCTGGAATTATTTGAGATCTTCTAGAATCCATTGCTTCAACAACTATAGAAGGGAATGTGTTTACGCCATAATTTGAAGCTGCATTTGGATCAAGTTCAGGATCAATTTTTTCATAATCTAGGCTGACTTTTTTTGATCTACGCTTAAATTCAAGTAATAGGTCTTCAGTTGCTCGCCAATCAGCATTTTTTTCAGGTGTATTTGTGGCCATAAAAACAGTAATTTTTACATCTTCATTTAAATTTCCTATAACCTTAATTGCTTGATCTTCAAGTATAAATTGTTTGGTTGCAGTAGTATCTATTCTCATCCATTCTGGAGAATCTGGTCTTCCTGATAACCAAAATAACAATGCATTTAAAATAATAATTAAGCTTAATGATGCAAGGAAAATTATAGATGTATTTATTCCATATCTTCCTCTTCTGCCAAATATAAAAAATATTATGTTTCTCCATGAGATAAAACCAATTAATAAACTTAGAATTATTCCTGCTAACATCATCCAAAGCCCAATTATTGATATGTCTCTAAAAAATATCCAAACAAAAAATCCTAATAAAACAGATGAAATAGAAGCAAGAACCATTCCTTGTCTTATAGATGTTATATTTTCTTTGATTTCATCAAAAAGTTTTTTGAAATTAAACTTTGTAGATTCCATAGATGGTCTTTTATTATCCATACTCATATTATCTCCATCTCCTAGATTCTAAAATTACAATAGTAAGTAGTAAAAATACTATTGTTACAGATAAGTAAAAGATAACATCAACAAGTGAAAAAATTCCTCTAGAAAAATCTGCAAAATGTCCACTTTCAGCAACTCCTAATGATCCTAAGTCGAAAACTGAAAAGGAAGCTCCTAATTGTAAAAAGCTTAGTATTTCGCTACCCATTCCTGTAACTCGATTTGAAATGAAATCAATAATAGTCAAACTAGTTAATATCCCAGATCCAACTATAAGCCCAACAATCTGATTTGGCGATAAAGACGAAGCAAATAATCCTATAGCAAGAGTAGCAGAAGAATAAAGAAGTAAACCAAATATCCCATTAAGTAATGGGCCTGTATCTGGGTCTCCAAAAATATATAAAAGTACTACAAAATATAAAGAAAAAATTATCATTACAAAGACTGTTGTAAGAGATGCAAAAAATTTACCTAAAACTACTTCAACTTCCTTAACCGGTGATGTAAGCAGTAATTCTAATGTACCTAATTTTTGTTCTTCTGCAATAAGTCTCATGGTAATGGCAGGAGACATAAATATCATAAAGAATGTTGCTCCAGCTAAGTAACCTCTAATAGTTGCCTCCGAAAATGCGTCAGAAACAGACGCTACGAAAAAAAACCCAGTTATTGCTAAATATGCTGCTGAAACAATATAAGCCATAGGTGAAGCAAAATAAGTCTTTATTTCCTTCATAAGTATTATGTATATATTTTTCATAATTAGTTCTCTTGTGTAAGTTGTAAAAATATTTCTTCTAGGGTCATTGGTAATGGAGTAAGATTTCTTAATCCCCATCCATTATCAACTATTGATTTTGCTATTACTTCTGCTGAATTTTCATTAGTTTTTGCATCTACGACAATAGGTAGAAAATTTTCTTTTTTCCCTTGATCTATTTGCTCAGCTCTCGAATCAGACCTTACATCAATAACAGAATCTATTTTTCTTAGAGTAGAAATAATAGATTCAATTTTTGTTCCTGAAATTCCAACTTCAATTCTTTCAGTACCAGATAACCTATTTGATAGGTTTGCAGGTTTATCATCTGCCACTATTCTTCCATCAGATATTACTAAAACTCTTGGGCAAATTGCTGAGACTTCAGGAAGTATGTGTGATGAAATCAATAAAGTATGAGATTCCCCAAGTTCGCTAATTAGCTCTCTTGTTTCAACTACTTGAATTGGGTCTATTCCAATTGTCGGTTCATCCATAATCAAGACATCTGGTTCATGCAAAATCGCCTGTGCTATACCTGTTCTTTGCCTATATCCTTTTGATAATTTTCCAACATGTGTATTTCTATAGTCTCCCAGTCTTACATGATCAATAACTTTATCTATTCTTTCATTGATCCATTTTTGATTCATGCCTCTAATTTTCCCCATATAACTAAGGTAATCAGTTACAGTCATGTCTAAATATAAAGGCACCGTTTCTGGGAGATATCCAATGTGCCTTCTTGCATCAAGAGAATATTTAACAGTGTCATAACCACTTACGGTTATATTTCCTGAAGTTGGAGGCAAATATCCAGTGATACTTCTCATTGTTGTAGTTTTACCTGCACCGTTTGGTCCAAGGAATCCTACTATTTCACCTTTTAATACTTCAAAAGATACATCTATAACTGCTGGATATGGTCCATAGTTTTTATAAAAGTGTTCAACTCTTATCAAAAATAATTCTCTTTCATGTTTTTTTTATCTTAACTAGTGTACCTAAATTTATATTATTCAGCCCTATTTTTCTAATCTAATTTATAATAAATGTATGACGTTTGAAATAGATCAAGTATATTGTGACAATGCCGCTACAACTCCGGTTACTCCTGAAGTTTTAGAGGAAATGTTACCTTTTTTTACAGAATCTTTTGGAAATCCTTCTAGTCTGTATATGTTAAGTCAAGATTCAAGATCTGCTATTGAATTTTCAAGAGATAAGGTAGCAAAAGTCATTAATTCCAATCCATCAGAAATTACATTTACTAGTGGCGGAACGGAATCTAATAATCTTGCCATGAAAGGCGTCTGCTTGCCTGAAATTACCGATGATCAAAATGAAATTATTATTTCTACTATTGAGCATCATGCAATAATTCATCCTGCCGAACAATTAAAAAGTATTGGATATGAAGTCAAATATTGTCCAGTAGATGATGATGGGATTATAAAAATTGATGATTTCTTAAATATGGTTACAAATAAAACAAAATTTGTTTCTATTATGTTAGCTAATAATGAAATAGGTTCTGTTCAAAATATTAAAGCTTTAGTTGAAATTGTTAGAGAAAAAGAGAAAGATTTTAATAAAAAAATTTATTTTCATACTGATGCTGTACAAGCTGTAGGAAAGATTAGTATTGATGTAAAAAATTTAGGAGTAGATTTGTTGTCAATTTCGGGGCATAAATTCAATGCTCCCAAGGGTGTAGGAGCTTTGTATATTAATGAGTATGTAACTGTAGAACCTTTATTAGATGGAGGAGGACAAGAAAGACAAAATAGATCCGGAACTGAAAATGTTCCTAGCATTGTAGGTATAGGTAAAGCGATTGAAATAGCTGAATCAAATAGAGAAAATTTCTATAATCATACCAAAGACTTATCTGATAGATTTATAGATTCAATTAGTAATAAAATACCTGATTTTGTTCTTCATAGTGCTGAAAATGGATTGAGTAATATTGTAAATTTTTCAATTCCAAATATACAAGGTGAACCAATACTCATTGGATTAGATTTTAAGGGTATAATGGCTAGTAGTGGTTCTGCTTGTAGTACAGCTAGTATAGAACCAAGTCATGTTTTGCTTGCTAAGGGAGTTGATGAGAAGCTAGCTTTAGGATCTGTTAGATTATCTTTTAGCAATTCAAATACATTTGAAGAGATTGATTATATTGTAGAGAGTATATATGAGGTTTGTAAGGATCTCAAAAGTTAAGTTATGAATGATTTAAAAAATCTAAATTATGGAAAATTTCAAGATTCTAAAGAAATTATTGATATTTCTTTAGAATTTATCATTTCAAATAAGTATGAATATGGCCCTGATTTTGAAGAGAAAGAAAAACATTACGAAGTAAAAAAAATTGATACAAGTAATGACATTTCAAGAATATATTTTGATTTTAAAATCCAAGGTTTTGCTAATCCAGGTGAAGAATATATAGAGATTGACTCTGAAAATAATATATTAACTAGAAGAGTTACAAAGTTCCCAAAATTAAATAAACCTAGATTATTAATTGCAATGACTATTTTTTCGGTTTTATTTGCTGTTGTTTCTATCCCATGGTTATTCCTAAATTCGGAAGAATTAGATCCTTTATATAAATCAGGTAAAGTTCTATGGATTAAAAGCGGAGAACCAAATTATGAATCAAAAATTAATTATGATGGCCCTGACGCTTTTAGTGGGGAACTGATTAATTGGGAAATTGACTCTACAGATAAAGGGAGTTATTTAGGATTTATAAAACTACAAATAATTAATGAAACTGCTAATACTATTACTTTAAATATTGATTCTAATTCTGCGGAGTTATTAGCATCTAATGGTAAAACATATTTCCCAACGGATTCTGTTGCAAGAGCTTATGAGATAAGCAAAATTCAAAATAATTATAAAGTTAATGATTTTATTCCTTTGTGGGGCGATATAACATTAGTTGAAGGAACAGAAGTTATCGGATATTTATTAGTCGATCTTCCTAAAGATGTTACTATAAGTAGACTTAGGTGGATTGCTAGTGATACTGTAACCATAAATTACTAACTTTAAATGAGTACAAAAAAGAATACTGAAGAAAAAATGTCTCCAGGTAGGAGACAGTATCTAGATATAAAAAATAACTATAAAGATTGCTTATTGTTATATCGAATGGGAGATTTCTACGAAACATTTGATGAAGATGCCAAGAAATTATCATCTATTCTAAACATAGCCTTAACTGCCCGTGATGTTGGTGCTGAAAATAAAGTACCTCTTGCTGGAATTCCTTACCATTCATTAGAAAACAATCTAATGAAATTAATTAATTCTGGCATGAAGATTGCTATTGCAGAACAGACCTCTGATCCAAAAGAATCTAAAGGAATTGTAGATAGGGCAGTAACTCGAGTAATTACTCCTGGGACAGTAACAGATCCTGATTTATTAGATTCGAACGATAATAATTTCTTAATGAGTATTTATAAAGACAAAGAAAGAATTGATATCTGTGCT
>CEUB01207909.1_pt1 | contig 13118 bp, 9 predicted proteins | sample 356491 | NCBI WGS metagenome assembly CEUB01 (sample SAMEA2623370, study PRJEB7988) | marine metagenome | isolation source: saline water (ENVO:00002010), including | reverse complement strand
GTTTGTGATGCCTGGGAAAAGGCTGCTCAACCTGCAAAAGATGCCGGGATTCGTACAATCCATGCCCGTACCGGAATTGTTCTTGATGCCACAGGCGGAGCATTGGCAAAAATGCTGTTGCCAGCTAAAATTGGTGCTGGAGGGCCTATTGGCAGAGGAAAACAATGGTACTCTTGGATATCAATGGATGATCAAATCTATTCAATGCATCACCTGATGATGAATGAAGAATGTGAAGGTGCATACAATGTTGCATCCCCAGAACCAGTTCGGCAAAAGAGATTTGCAAAGATGTTGGGTAAAGTCCTACGTAGACCTGCATTTGCACCAACACCTCCGTTTGGAATATGGCTGCTATTTGGTAAAATGGGAGTTGCTTTGACTACTGAAAGTACCAAGATTATTCCAGAGCGCTTAGTTGAATCAGGATATAAATTTGAACATGAGAAACTTGAACCTGCGCTTAGAGATTCGCTGGGTAAATGGAAGTAAGATTACTTCGAGTCCCAAATCCCTAGAGAGCCAAGAGCGATTCTTATTTTCTTGACAAAGCCTAATCCTAATCTTTTGGTCAATACATCTCCTTGACGTCTTTCTGCTTGAAGTAGAATTTCATCGTAAACAGTACACATAACAGCAGGAGACCTTCTCGCTTTGCTATCTAATAGTGGTAGAAGTTTCAAAGCATTATCTCGATGAGTTCTTACACGGTGGATATAGTGGCGCATGAATTCTTTCCACTCTTTTGTAGAGGCCAGATTTGTATCTGTTAATTGAGAAATTTCAATCCCAAATCTTTCTAATTCATCTTTTGGCAGGTATATTCGGCCTCTTCCTAGATCTTCTTGAATATCGCGAAGAACATTCACCATTTGCAAAAAGATACCCATCTCTTCTGCATGCTCTCTAGCATTGGGATCTGAGTATCCGTAAATATCTATTAGACACAATCCTACAGTCGAGGCAACTTTGAAACAATATGTTCTCAAATCTTCAAACGAACAATAATTGGTTGGAAACAGGTCATCCTCCATGCCCTGGATTAAAGTTCTTAGATGAGTCATTTGAATTGGATAATTCTTCATTGCATCTGCCAGAGCAACAAACAGTGGTTCTTTTACATCCTGTCCTTCTTCTATACGGTCCAAATTTTGGTTAAACCAAAGCAAAGCTCTGACTCTTTCAATATATAATTCAGGAGAAGATGATGCCTCGCTTTGGCGATCTACGGTCATTTGTATCGAACGAGACTCTGCTAAACTGTCAAGATGGGAAAGGTCTGACTGTGGACGCCAATCACCATCAACAATATCGTCAACTCTTCGGCAAAAAGCGTACATCGCATATACTGCATTTCGACGATTTTGATCGAGGAATCTAAAAGATCGCAAAAATGATGTCGATGATTCTCTGGTGATCTGTTCGCAATAGGAATAAGCCTCTTCTACTGTACTGGCCCCACTATCAATTTGTGAATTCCAATCCAAGAATACAGAAGTCATTGCTTTGCTCTCCCCCTATTTACTTATCAACGAATGTTTTGAACCATCCTATTTCCACGGGAACTTTATTGACCAAAGTATCGCATCATTAATGATAATCTGTATCGATAACATTACCGCTCCTACCACGGGCCAAATCGCCCCACTCCCAATCTCATTTTGATATGCACTCCAGGCTAAAAGTCCTAACAAAATATTACCAATACTTGCCAAGATAAGAATACCGATTGTTAACCACATTGTCCAACTATAATCTGTTCGAATATGGAATGCAGTAGCCTCTAACCAAAACATCGAAGGAATCACAACCATGAGGAAACCAAACAAAATTCGGCCATGGCCTCCTTCGGTACCTTCAGCCCATGGCCATTGAATTGTTTCAACCGCTACAGCATCCCATCTGTATAAGAAAAACCACCACATAATCAAAAATCCGGCTGCTGCTACAAACATACAAGTTACATTTAGAGGGCGCCATGATTCTGGAATCCCGCCCCATAATGCATTTGGATCCGCCATTTTAGAAACTCCATATGCATAAGATGCCAATACAAGAGGTCCAAAGATGTAAAGGCAAATCCTAACCGTTGAGCGAGTTACTTCCACTTCTATCCCTCAAGCAAGTGATGTATAATCCACTTCGGCTTCTACCATTTCAATCTCATCGACATCCATCTGTGCCAATTGTAACTTACCTGATAGTTCATCATTTACTGCATGCCAGTACGAATATGCTTCGATTACCCAAATCCCTGATTCTCGGGTTCCATTACCAGAGCCTTTGACTCCGCCGAAAGGAAGGTGTGCTTCAGCACCGGATGTAGAATTATTGATTCCTGTCATACCTGCTTTAATCCCTATTTTGTAACGATATGCTTCAAGTCTATCATTTGTATAAATCGCTGAAGACAAACCGTAAGGGCTAGCGTTAGCAAGATGCAAAGCATGATCGAAATCTTTGGCTTTAACCACGGTTACAGCCGGACCAAATACCTCTTCATGGAAACAGTTCATGTCTTCAGTAACATCAACATATACGTGAGGCCACATGAATACACCTTCCTCTGCATTACCTACAAAATTGGTAGGTGAATTATCGCTTGTAATCCTTCCATTTCCAAAGATTCTTTTTGCTCCGTCCGCATCGCACATATCCAATCCTCCAAGGAAATCCTTGGCGTATTTTTCCGATAGCATTGGTCCATAAAGGATATTTTCATGCTTGGATGAATCTCCTATACGAGTAGATTCGACTTTGGTCATAAATTTGTCCATAAACTCATCATATATGCTTTCATGAATAATCAAATTACCTAGGCTAGTGCATCTCTGACCTGCAGTTCCAAACGCACCCCAATATGCCCCTTCAACAGCATTTTCAATATTGGCTGAAGGCATTACGACAAGGGGATTCTTTCCACCTAATTCAAGTGAACATGAAACTAAATTCCTTCCACAAACTTCACCGATTGCTTTTCCAACAGAAGTTGAACCAGTAAATGAAATCTTATTGATGAGGCCTTCATCAACAGCATCCACAATAAATTGTCCAGCACCACTGCCCTTGCCGTGAACTAGGTTTACTACTCCGTCTGGAAGACCAGCTTGATGCATGATTCTAGCGAGAGCAAAAGATAGCAATGGTGCATCCTGGGGAGACTTCCAAACACAGGTGTTTCCACAAATAAGTGCAGGAATCATCTTCCAAAATGGAACTGCTGCAGGGAAATTACAAGCATTGATTATTCCACATACTCCCAATGGTCTGCGATATGTGAACAATTCTTTATCGGGTAATTCTGAATTTACCGTCTGTCCATAAAGACGACGACCTTCGGATTGGAAAAATAGGCATGTATCGATCGCCTCTTGGACAGAACCTGCAGATTCCTTTAGCGTCTTTCCAATCTCTCTAGTTTCTAAGGCGACAATCGCATCTTTATGTTCCATTAGCAAGCGGCCCATATTTCCAATAATTTGCCCACGTGTAGGAGCAGGGGTTGCCGACCAACTTTCTAATGCTGAACGCGCTGCTGCAATGGCATCATGTACATCTTGACGTGTCGATAATGGAAATTCGCCTAATTGATCTACCAATATCGCAGGATTGTTACTGGTAAAGGTTGCACCATCACTGGAAGGCTTAAGTTGCCCATTGATGATATTGTACCCTCTGACCTTTGGTAAATCATTCGGGTTGTTACTATCCATCATTTCTAATCCGGCTTCTAACACATGTGGCATGAACCTCCGTTAGGCATTCCCATGATGAATGCACCGATTCAAAATGCAAAATTGAATTCACCAATATACTCAGCCTTTAATGGGTCCCTTTACATCCGCACCCATAACGGAGAGGTCAACATGGCAGACGACAATTCACAATCCATCTCACTTCGAGTTGCTAAGGCTATACCAAGCGATGTAGGACATGGCCGCGCAAGAATAAGCGGAGATAACGACTTAGACCTCAAACCTGGTGACATTATAGAAATAAAAGGTGAGAAAAGAACCACCGCTGCAATTTATTGGCGCAGTCGTCCTGAAGATTCAAAAATGGATATTATCAGAGTTGATGGGATTATTAGAAAGAATGCTGGAGTCAGTTTGGGAGACCGAGTTACAGTAACTAAAGTCGATGCCAAAATCTGTACAAAACTAGTATTATCTCCTGTGATGGCTAACAAACAAAAGGTGAAGTTTGGACCAGGGATAGAAGGTTTCGCTCGCAGAGGCTTGAACAAACGACCAGTGGTTGCAGGTGATAGAATATTTATTCCTGGAATGACGCTATTCGCTGAAGCTCTACCCTTTGCAGTCTTACAAACTACACCCAAAGGAGTAGTACAGGTAAACAGTGATACTGATATTGTGATTAAAGACGAGGCTATCGATGATGATGACGTTGGGCAATCACAAGGTATCACATACGAAGATATCGGTGGAATTGGTTCACAATTACTCAAGGTTAGAGAAATGATTGAACTCCCTCTAAAGCATCCTGAATTGTTTAGACGGTTAGGAATCGACCCTCCAAAAGGTGTTTTACTTCACGGACCACCTGGGACTGGAAAAACGATGATTGCTAAGGCAGTAGCGACTGAAACCAACGCACATTTTACTTCGATTAATGGACCCGAGATTATTTCAAAGTACTATGGTGAATCTGAAAAGCAATTGAGAGAAATCTTCGATGAAGCAGCCAATAATGCTCCTGCGATTGTTTTCGTAGACGAAATAGATTCTATTTGTCCAAAAAGAGAAGATGTTAGTGGAGAAGTAGAACGTCGCGTAGTTGCCCAGATGTTGACTTTAATGGATGGGATGCAAGGACGTGACAATGTCATTGTAATCGGTGCTACCAACAGAAGAGATGCGATGGACCCCGCTCTACGCAGACCCGGGCGCTTCGATAGAGAAATTGAAATTGGGGTTCCCGACAGAGAAGGGCGAAAAGAAATTCTAGAAGTTCATACTAGACAAATGCCCATTTCAGATGATTACGATGTAGACTGGGTCTTAGAAAATTCATATGGATTTGTAGGAGCAGATTTAGCGGCGTTAGTCAGAGAGAGTGCAATGAAAGCATTACGTAGATATCTTCCTGAAATAGATCTTGAAGAAGATACTATTCCTCCAGAAGTGCTAGAAAAGATGGAAGTAAGAATGGATGATTTCCGTTTAGCAATACGCGAAATTGAACCGAGTGCTTTACGCGAAATTTATGTTGAAATCCCTGATGTTTCATGGGATAGTGTTGGGGGACTGCATGAAATTAAAGACCGTTTGAAAGAAAGTGTCGAATGGCCATTAACCAAACCAGATCTTTTCGAACATTTCGGAATCAAGCCACCAAGAGGTATTGTACTATTTGGGGCACCAGGTACTGGAAAAACACTGTTGGCAAAGGCGATTGCAAATGAAGCGAAGGCGAACTTCATTTCAATTAAAGGTCCTGAAATGATTTCTAAATGGGTGGGCGAGTCTGAGAAGGCGATTCGTGAAATATTCAAAAAGGCCAAACAATCAAGTCCATCGATTATTTTCTTAGATGAGTTTGAGTCTATTGCAGGAATGCGTTCATCTAACTCTTCCACGGGAGGGTCAGATGTTGCAAACCGAGTAGTAAATCAACTACTTGCGAGTATGGATGGAGTTGAATCATTAGATGGAGTCATCGTTGTGGCTGCTACCAATCGCCCTGAAATGATCGACCCTGCACTATTACGCAGTGGAAGATTCGAGCGCGTACTGCATGTACCTCCGCCCGATAAAGAAGCACGGGAATCGATAATGGCGATTCATAGTGAGAATATGCCTCTCTCCAAGTTTTCTTTGAAAGATGTCATGAATAATATGGATGGTTTTACTGGAGCTGATATTGAAGCCGTGTGTCGTGAAGCAGCCTTAATTGCTATGCGAGCAGGAAAAAAGAAGGTTAACAAATCTCACTTTGAAGATGCTGTTTCAAGAGTCAGACCAACGGTTACCCCTGATATGTTAGAATATTATTCAAAGATGGAAGAGCGCTTAACTTCGGGCTTATCTAATATCAAACGTAGTCGTGATACTGGCTATGGAATGGAGTCGATGTAAGTCGATGCATCTTAGCCGGTTCATTGAAGTGGTTTGCTCGCCCCCCTCTTAGGGGGGCGTGATTCAGAATGGCTAGTTTCAGCAGCGAATTTTTGAAACGTCCTGTTGTAGACACCAATGGTGAATTGTTTGGATTGCTTGAAGAAATTATCATCGATACTAAATCTGGACAATTGGTTGAATTACTTGTTGATGTATCCAAAGAGATAGATCCTAGCAAATTGCCTTGGCCTATGGAAGATGGATTGTGTAGAGTACCTGCACAAGAAGTATCACGGATTGCTGATAGAATACATCTTAGCCGCTGAGCATTTTATCATCATTATGTCACAACCTTCTAAACCGAAAAGAATACGTCAATGTCTGAAAATTGTACTAGAGGTGAGTTTTTGAGGGGGCGACTACGACTAAATCGAAAAAGAATTGCTTTGCAAATCGCCTTTTGGTCTGTCCTTTTGGTTCTGTTATCAACCGTAGTTTCTAATGTCATCAATATCGGTAACCAAGATGGTCAGTCCGCATATGGTACCGACTGGAATGACATGTCTGCATTCAGAGAAGATATCAATGATATGGGAATCAAAACTAGGTCGCTGGTATCTTCTCCACTTATCCTTGCAGACATAGAAGATCCAGGTAATACCACTTTCATAATTGCTGGAGTTGAGCGTGATACAATTTCGATTCCTCAATTCTCATCAGATGGTTTCATCACTTTTGCCTCTGAGGACGGATATTCACCATCTGAAGTAAATGCGATCAAAGAATTCGTATTTGCTGGAGGTGATGTACTAGTCCTCGACGACTTTGGATATTCTTCAACTATTGCTGAGGCTTTTGGTGTTAAATTCAAGGGAGTACAACTTTACGATACTGTATACGTTGCTGAATTAGATTACAACTATGTTTGGATGTGTATTCAAGATGCTCCATGTGGAATGGATGGAACAAATGTTGACAAAAATACATTGACTAACCATAGCCGATGGTACAGTCAGACAAATGGAGCTCATATCTGTAAAATCATGGATAATAGGCCGGTTGCAAAGAATGACGCAGGTGCATGTCTGCAGCATTGGAATGATGGCTATATCGAATATAATGCCAGTTACCAGATGTTGCTAAACAATATCACTGGTATCGATGTTGTACCCAATGCTAAAACCGGTACAGCAGCAACAAATATCCTTGCAGTAACCTCTCCTGAAGCGACTATCGACGTAAATGGTGACGGAGAAATATGGGTCGGTTCAGAGCAAAATTCTGAAACACCAGATCTATGGGGCCAATTTAATCTGTCAATCGAAGTTTGTGTTACTCAGGATTGTAACTATTTGAGTGGAGGAAGAATCACCTTTATCTCCGACGGTTCTGCATTGATTAACGCAATTTATGATTATGAAGGATTCAATAATGGCGATTATGGAGAGGCGACTAAAGACATCCCTGCTAATGATAATCGCAAATGGGCTATGGACTATATTGCAGATTCATTAGTGGAAGTTGGTGATCCTAATGCCTACATCGAAGAAGGTAAAGTTCCTCCCATTTCGGAAAACGCAGTCGTTATTTTTGATGAAAGCCGACATATTCAACCATCGGTACTTAGTGAATCTTACAATACAGTATATTTCCTTCTTGTCTACTTTACCGGTGAAGGTCTAGCAATGCTACTACTATTCCTAATATTGTTCATCGTCTTTGAAGCAGTTCTTCTAAAGAAGAAGGACCCAGAGCCTTGGAGACATGTTTTCAGTATCATATATTACGGATTTGGCGATGCTAATCGGTATTCCTATTATGCCAAATCTAACAAGATTAAACAGGTCTTCTTGTCAAAGGTGCGGAATCAAAATGGTTTAACGCGAGAAGAGTTTGATTCTCTCCCCGCAAGGGAATTACAATCGATGATCGAGGACCCTGTTTTAGTCAAATTCGTATTTGAGAATAAAAATTATTCTTTAGAACAAACCGTAGCTTTGGTGAAACGAATCAAAGTATGGGGTAGGACGTGAGGTGAGTAATTATGTGGACACGCAAGGCATCATTTACTTTCTCTGGAGGAATTGCATTAATTCTTATTGGAATGATGATATCCAATCCTCAAATGATGATTCTAGGATTGGCTTTTATCGCCTTTATCGTAGTAAACTCATGGGTAAGTGGTCATGGAGATGTTGAAGTTCAAAGGACATTGTCTGCAGATAATCTGTACAAGGGTGATGACCTTTATGTTGAATTGTTGGTTACCAATCGCAGTAAACGCAGAACTCAACAATTGGAAGTATATGATAACGTACCGCATGAAATGAAGTTGCGTAGTGGTCTAAACCAAATGCGCCTCAATCTAAAACCAGGGGAAAGCGCACGAGTACGCTATGTACTTCGCTGCCCTCTTCGCGGCCATTATTCATTAGGCCCAGTCTCTCTAAGATATCGTAACACATTCAATCTATCTGTGGATGAGATGTATGTAGACCACCATTCTGATGTGATTATTTTCCCGCAAATTAGAGATGTCGAAGAGGCTTTCATTCGCTCTCGTACAGCAAAGATGTATACTGGGGCAACCACCCTTCGAACACCTGGACCTGGTACTGAATTCTACAGTTTGCGAGAATATGTACCCGGTGATCCATTCAAGAATATTAATTGGAAAGCATTTGCACGTACTGGAGATTTGATGATAAATGAAAAGTGCCGTGATGCAGTGACTGATTTGTATATCATCCTCGATAGTAGGGACATAGCGCGCATAGGAACAGTTCTGAAGAATCCATTGGAGATGGGGACTGTTGCTGCTGCAAGTTTAGCAAGCTTCTTTGTGAAGCGGCGTGACTCGGTTTCATTAACAATATATGATGAGAAATTATCATTTTTACCACCTGATACCGGCGATAAACAATACTTCAAGATTCTATCTTCCTTGGCCGGTGTTGCGCCTAGGGGGACTATGCCGCTTCAGGCTGTAACAAATAGCCTAGCAGCACGTTTTAGCAGAGGAAGCCCGGTATTCATCATATCTTCTTGTGAAGGGGACGGTACGGTACCATCCGCTGTTCGAGATTTGGTTGGAAGAGGTCATGAAGTGACTGTTTTGTCACCTTCTTCAATAGACTTTGAGCGTTTAGTAAGTAGAATTCCACGAATGTCTTACGAGGTCTTAAAATTAGAAAGGCAAAACAGATTGACTTCTTTAGCAGGATTTGGAAGTCAGGTAATAGATTGGATGCCAGACATGGACTTGTCTCAAGCATTACTGCAAGTAAGAGGTTTCTGAGGTGATATAATGGCAGGCGAAGTATCCCCTCAAGCAGAAGGACTCAGAACATTGCACCTTAGGCAATTGCGTAAGCAGTGGCAAATTATCACTCTACAAGTTATGGCGACCATTGCATTGGTTTGGATGTACCTAGAAGTGGTTTCTACCTACGTGGTAGGAAGTATAGACCACACACAATTATTCGAACTTTTAGAAACCTCATTGGGTACTGAATTACCATTAGGAGACTGGTTGACCGGTTCAGAACGTTCAGGCCTTGCACGCTTCTATGTCCCGATCGGCCTAGGACTCGGACTTGGAGGGGGAATGGCACTACTCGCATTCCAAACTCCAAAGATGCAACAAAGAATAAAATTAGGATTTATTATTTCCATGATTTTGTTACTTGCTGGTAGATTTGTCATGAGTTATTCATGGCAATTGGTCAGCGACGGTTGGAGCGCACCTGGTAACGATGTTTTGAAATTACTAGAATGGCCTCTATTGACAATGCTTTCAATAATTATTCTCGGATTCTACCTACTTCCAATAATTACTGGAACCAAAGGTATTTGGGGACTATCAAGAAGAGGGGTTGCTTGGTCAATTGGATTTATTCTTCTATTCTTGGCCATACACGCAATACTTACATTCCCACTAATCCGTACGCAACTAGGAGAATACGGTTCTAAATTAAATACGTTTGAAGTTATTTCTAGCGAAGCAACAGTATTTGGATTAGTGACTGCTGAACAATTTTCATTGATTCTCATAGCATGCTTGATGATGGTATTCCAAGAATCTTCGTTTGGTGTAATAGGACAACTCGAATACGCATACAGGCTACCTGAATCTTGTAAAAGAGACCCTGAATATGTGGCACAAATGGATAATTTGCTAAATGGTCATTTATCCCATACAGCGATTTTCTTATCATTTACAGTAGTTGCAACAACTATTGCTCTAGGTTTCCATTCCGTACTTTTGGAATGGGTTTCTGGAATCTCTGGCTCTCAATGGGCTGCTCAGGTAGGTGAGTCTATCGAATTGACCCTTACTTATGGTCTAGTCATTTCAGCGCTGCTATTCCTTGGCCTAACCGCATTACTCCGCTTCGTGATTCCATGGCAGAGAGTTTGGGGATTGATCGAGTCATCATTTAGTTCTCGAAATTGAACGACCGATATAGATTGTCTGGATTATTCTTCCAACAAGTTCGGTTAGTAACAGTACTACTATGATTAAGCCACATGTCCAAGTAGTCCACAATAAAACTCCTTCAAGTTGAGTAGAAAGAAGTGACGTTAGATATATTCCAAGTGCGACGATTCCTAGAAAACTAATTTTTTCTAGCCACAAAGGGTAATTGTTCTCCACAGTATTTCACCTCACAGGTCAATACCATCTAATTCATCTTCTAAATCATCAAGAGCCTCATCAGAAGCGCTAGGTTCCGGTTTAGGTTCACTTCTTCGAGCCCATCTAACATCTAGCCTAGCCAGTTCTTCTTCCAAAGAAGCGCGCTCATCATCTAGAGAAACCGGTTCCGTTTGTTCTACTACCTCTACTCCAGTTTCCGAAGTCTCATCTATTGGTGTTGACAAAGTTTCCCACTCTTCAGTGATGTCCTTATCTTCAGCAGTAATCGCTTTTTCTTGATCTATTAGTTCTCCTTTCAACTGTTCTAAAGTCTGTTCAAGAACTGGAGCTCTTTCGCCAAGAGGGACGGAGTCGCGTTCAAACGGTAGTATTCCTTCACGCTTGAAATCCCATAATGCACCTCTTACCTCTCCACCTATCAATCCACTAGCATCTAATTGTTGTAATAATTCATCGAGGGCTGTTGTAGTTGCTTCAAGACGAACTGCGGAGCCCGCATCCCTCATGTCAGATTCAATATGAATATCATCTAGTGCCTTTTGGATTAGCATTCTTGTTTCACGTGCTAATACTGGCAATGATTCCGGCCTTCTTGTGTTAGACAATAATGCTTGGATTTGTTCGGAAGGTGCTCCCAGTTTTTCCAATTGCTCCAAAACATTTCTGATTCTCCTTAGCATTGTAATCGAACGGTCGTAATCCTCTAAAATTCCCTCTAAATCAAGAACTAAACTGCTAACGGTTTCACCTAATTGATGTTCAAGACGCTGTTGAACTGACCAACGTGCTAATCCTCGTACTGCTCCTGCAGTAGCCGGTACTTGCCTTTCGAGCAAGGTCATTACTTCGTTGGAAAGAAGATGGCGGGGTGTTGTTGCTACATGGTCAACTGTGGCCTGGATTACTTGTAAGGCTCGCTCAACCGCTCGGTCGAGTAATGACACAGAATACCCTAGAGTTCTTGAATGCTCTAGCCGGTCTAATACAGGGCCTAAGCCTTCAAACTGTGCTTCATCTTCTAACAATGCCTGAGCAAGCGGCTCTTGAGATAATTTGGCTCTAAGCCTCTCGGCTTCTCCAATATCTGCTATCGCTTCTTCATGAGCCTCAGCCAATGCTTCAGCCTGATCTAACAAGAGTGATAGTTCTGCTTCGGCTTGCCCTCTTCTGGCGCCAAGGTCGCCAAGTTCTTTCAAAACCTGTCTTCTTTCATCCATTAACTCTCTCATTTCTGAATGAATCATTGCTGCTCTATTTTCCTGCTCAGAAAGCCTGTCACGGTCTTCTTGAGTTCTGGTGCGCGAAACTTTGGCCTCCGCTTCGATTTGTCTAAGTGAAAGTTGAGAATCGTTTATTCTACTCTCTAATTCAGATAATTGACCCTGTGCTTTACGATGCCTCTCTCTGGTCGCTTCGACCTGCTCCTCAATCATCCTCTGGCGTCTTTGGTCATCTTCAATTCTTGAACGGATACTTGCTAAAGTTTGCGAATGTGAAGCAATATCGCTTGATAGCGCTGCTTCAGTATTTGCCATCTCTTCTATCTTGACACTTAATTCGGAACTGGATTTGGAATTCCCAAGCGCTTTAGCAAGTTCACCTGCTCTTTCCGATAATTGATGTTCTAATTCGTTCACTCTTCTGGAAAGTCTATCTGAACGTGATTCAGAGTTTTCTGCAACTACTTGTGCTGCTGCTAGGTCAAGTTGCATCTGATTCAGTACTGAATTGGATGCTGAAATATTATTTTGAATATCTGATGCTTGTAGATTCGCTTCTCTAGCATTTACCTTAGCTGCTTGCTCAGCAGCCTTGGAGGAATTAAGGGCTGTTCTAGTTGCTGCTAAATCGCCTTCTAATTCTGAAATCTGTAGTACTGCCTTCTCTAATTTTCTTCGTAAACCATCATCAACTGCAGTACTAGGTTGTTCGATATCAAGGCCTTTGGAGACCTCTACTGTTTCTAAAGCGAATAAAGACTTGGAGCGTTCAACCTTCAATAACTCGATTCCAATTTCAAATCCATACATCTCTTCCATTTGTTTCTTGATGAAGGCTTGTCGAGCTTCTGAACGAGTCCTCGTATGGGAAATTTCACTACAAAACTGGTCTAAACTATAATCGGAAACATTTCCAGAATCTGGACCAATGATTGAGCCCACTGGTAGTCTGTGAAGGGTTAGAATTCTTTTTGACTCTGTCAGATTATTCATAGCACTAGCTAATTTGTGACCTTTAGGAGCTTGAATCGCCACAGGAACTCCATTGTTTAATGCGATTCTTATTGCTTTACTGGATTTGCCTGCTGATAAATGACCTGTCAATCCCTCTTCTATCGCAGTATTAAGCATCGAGATTACTGCATCAGTGCCGCCTCG
>CEUB01084730.1_pt1 | contig 13144 bp, 12 predicted proteins | sample 356491 | NCBI WGS metagenome assembly CEUB01 (sample SAMEA2623370, study PRJEB7988) | marine metagenome | isolation source: saline water (ENVO:00002010), including | reverse complement strand
TTTCCGAATTAAGGAGAAAAAGGTGATAGGAAAACTTAATCATATTGCTATTGCGGTTCCCAACCTATTAGAAGCTGCTGAAAAATATAAAAATACTCTTGGAGCACAGGTAGGAAAACCAATTGACCAACCTGAGCACGGAGTCACTGTAATTTTTGTTGAACTTCCAAATACCAAGATAGAACTTATCTTCCCTTTCGGTGACAATAGTCCAATAGAAAATTTTCTCGACAAAAACCCCGCTGGAGGCATTCATCATGTTTGTTTCGAAGTTGAGGATATATATTACGCAGCTGAAAAGCTTGAATTAGAAGGCTCTAGAATTCTAGGAAATAAGGAGCCCAAGATTGGAGCACATGGAAAACCTGTTCTATTTCTTCATCCAAAAGATTTCAATGGTACATTAATTGAATTGGAGGAAGTATGACTGAAAAAATAAGGGAACCAAAATGACAATAACTGCAGCAATGGTTCTCTATGCCATAATCTGGTTTATGGTATTATTTATTTGTTTGCCTATTAACCTTACGACCCAAGAGGAAGCTGGGAAAGTTATCCCCGGCACACCAGCCTCTGCTCCAGAAAATGGTGATCTACGAAAAAAAATTAGACTTGTAACATTAATATCGTTTGTTATTTGGATTTTAACTTTTACGATTATAGTTTCAGGAATTTTTCAGATATCTGATTTTGATTTTTTTGGCATTCTAGACTAATCTAAATTAGCTACCGCCATTCAACCACCTTACTCAAATCTGGCCTATCTCTATCTTCAAGCATTTTCGTATTTGTACCTATATGAATATACCCTGCAATTGTTTCATTTTCAGATAAGTTCAGCGCGGTTTTTTTAAATTCCTCATCATGAGCGGTCCACCCTGTTAACCAACAGGCTCCCCAACCATTAGCGAGTGCAGCATTAAGAATGGACATGCAAACTGCGCCAGCGGAAAGAATTTGTTCAGGCGCAGGTATTTTGCTCTCCCTAAGGGAAGATATTACTACTAATACTAAGGGCGAATTTAAAAATCTATTTTTTGATTTCTCTAATTTATCTGGGTCCACCTTATTCTTTAAGCCTACGCTACTCACATGAAATGCGATTTCTTTAAGGGCATTTGGAGACAAAACAATTATTCTCCAAGGCTCTAGCCTTCCATGATCGGGACTTCTAAGACCCATCTTTAAGATAGTTTTAAGTTCACTCTTAGTTGGAGCAGGAGAAGTCAAAAAACTTGCAGAAGCAGATCTTCGACTTTCAAGAAATTTAATTACTTCGTCTGACGCCATTAGCAACACCTATTCCTTAGGAATTATTCTTAATCCCAATTCCCGTAGTTGCTCGTTTGAAACATTAGCAGGGGCTTCCATCATTAAATCTTCAGCACCCTGATTCATAGGAAAAAGAATTACCTCCCTAATGTTTTGAGCATTAGCTAACAACATTACTATCCTATCAATCCCTGGAGCAATTCCAGCGTGAGGAGGTGCTCCAAATTTAAAAGCGTTTATCATCCCACCAAAATTTTCATCTACAAACTCTTTACTCTTTCCCACTATTTCGAAAGCTTTGTACATTATTTCAGGGATATGATTTCTCACGGCTCCTGAACTTAATTCCACACCATTACAAACTATATCATATTGAAACCCTAGAACCTCCAAAGGATCGTCTTTATTAAGAGCATCAATGCCTCCTTGCGGCATTGAAAAAGGATTATGGCTAAACTGGAGACCGCCTGTTTCCTCATCTTCTTCAAATAACGGAAAGTCAACAATCCAACAAAATTCAAAACTGTTAGCAATTAATAAATCTAATGCCGTTGCAATTTCATTTCGAGCTTTTGCAGCAACTGGCTCAAATATTCTTGCTTTTCCCCCTAAAAAGAAACAAGCATCACCTTCTTCCAATTGTAGCCTTTTTCTTATTTCTTCTGTTTTCTCTTCACCAATATTTTTTGCTATAGGGCCCACACCTTGTACTTTTCCGTCCTCTTTTCTCCAAAAAATATAACCCATTCCAGGCAGGCCTTCTTTTTGGGCAAAAGCATTCATCCGATCACAAAAAGCTCTACTTCCTCCTTTAGGTGCGGGAATGGCTCTGATCTGATTCCCAGATTCTTTTAAGACATTTGCAAACAAGGCAAAACCTGCACCTTCGAATATATCTGATACTATTTGCATTTTTAGTGGATTTCTCAAATCCGGCTTGTCAGAGCCATACCATAAGAGGGCATCTTTATATTTTATACGTGGGAATGCCTCAGTTACTGACGCTCCATTTGAAAACTCTTTAAATAAATCTCTTATGACTGGCTCGATTATATTAAAAACATCTTCTTGTGTTGAGAAACTCATTTCGACATCTAATTGATAAAATTCTCCTGGAGAACGGTCAGCTCTAGGGTCTTCATCTCGAAAACAAGGTGCAATCTGGAAATATCTATCAAAACCCGCCACCATGATTAATTGTTTAAATTGCTGTGGTGCCTGAGGTAAAGCATAAAATTTTCCTGGGTTTAGCCTAGACGGCACCAAAAAATCTCTTGCACCTTCAGGGCTAGAAGCAGTAAGGATAGGCGTTTGAAATTCATTGAAGCCTTTCTCGGTCATAAGATGCCTTAAGGATGAAATGACTTTAGATCTTAATATAATATTTTGATGAAGTTTTTCTCTCCTTAAATCTAAAAACCTATATTTAAGACGAGTTTCTTCAGGATATTCAACATCGCCAAACACCGGTAACGGCAACTCTTCAGCTTCAGATAAAACTTCCAAATTATGGGAATAAACTTCTATATCTCCGGTTGCAAGGGTCTTATTTATTAAATCTTCATCTCTTTTCTTTACTACACCGTCTACTTTAATTACCCATTCCGCTCTTACTTTCTCTAACTTCTTAAAAGCTTCACTCTCAGGGTCAGCTACAATTTGGGTCATCCCATAATGATCTCTTAAGTCTATAAATAAAACCCCACCATGATCCCTCAACCGATGGACCCAACCAGAAAGCCTTACTTCCTGCCCAACCTCATTAAGGCTCAATTCGTTACAATTATGGCTTCGAAAAAGGTGCATCATTTTTACCTTTTAAAATATAAAATCCTAAAAAAATACTGTTCATTATATTACAAGGCTATTTATATAAAAGATTGTCTGATAGCAAACATTAAAAAGCAAAATAAGTTTTGATTGCTAAATAACTTAAGCATACTAGATATTATCTATTGAGATTACGCCCACGATGAATATAAAAATCAATAATAGTTTTTAGGAAACATTGAATGCCAAAAAGGGAAGATCTTTCAAGTATTTTGATCATTGGCGCTGGACCGATTATAATTGGTCAGGCCTGCGAATTTGATTATTCAGGCACCCAAGCTTGTAAAGCACTTAAGGAAGAGGGTTTCAGGGTCATATTAATTAACTCTAACCCTGCTACAATCATGACTGATCCAAACCTTGCTGACGCTACTTATATTGAACCAGTAAACATTAAGACTGTAGAAAAAATCATAATTAAAGAAAAACCCGACGCCATTCTTCCTACAATGGGAGGTCAAACTGCCTTGAATGTTGCATTAGAGCTTGATGAAGCAGGCCTACTAACTAAATATGATGTAGAATTGATTGGAGCCACTAAAGAATCAATAGAAAAAGCAGAAGATAGAAAATTATTCCGAGATTCAATGACTAAAATTGGCATAGAATCACCCAGATCATCAATAGCCAATAATCTTTCTGAAGCCAAAGAGGCTATAGAAGAAATAGGCCTTCCAGTAATTATACGCCCCGCATTTACTATGGGAGGAACCGGTGGTGGAATAGTGGATTCCAAAGAAAAGATCGACGAAATGTGTTTGCATGGTTTGTTGGCCTCTCCAGTATCACAAATTTTAATTGATGAAAGCTTAGTGGGCTGGAAAGAATTTGAAATGGAGGTAGTCAGAGACAGGGCAGATAATACAATAATAGTCTGTTCGATAGAAAATGTTGACCCAATGGGAGTCCATACTGGAGATAGTATAACTGTTGCACCTGCATTGACCTTAACTGATCGTGAATATCAAGTGATGCGAAACTTATCGATGAAAGTTCTTAGAGAAATTGGAGTAGAGACAGGAGGATCTAATGTTCAGTGGGCCATCAATCCTAAGAATGGAAGAATGGTAATTATTGAAATGAATCCAAGAGTATCAAGGTCGTCAGCTCTCGCCTCTAAAGCAACCGGCTTTCCAATTGCAAAGATAGCCACAAAATTAGCAATTGGGTTCACTTTAGATGAATTAAGTAATGATATCACAAAAGTTACTCCAGCAAGTTTTGAACCTACCTTAGATTATGTAGTAACCAAAATTCCAAGATTCACTTTTGAAAAATTCCCTGGGTCTTCTGATGAACTTACCACTTCTATGAAATCGGTTGGAGAAGTAATGGCAATTGGTTCCTCATTTTGTGAAAGCCTCCAAAAAGCTATTAGTGCCTTAGAAACCGGTCTTTCTGGCATAGAAAATTACGATTTTAAGAATAAGTCTAGAGGTGAGATTAAAAAATCTTTGGAGTTTCAGACACCCGAACGTTTATTGAAAATAGGAGAAGCTATAAGGCAGGGAATCGAAATTTCAGAAATAGAGAAAATAACTGGATATGATAAGTGGTTTTTAGAGCAAATTTTTTCCATCATCAAAATGGAAAAAGAGATAATTGACAAAGGAATTCCGAACGATCCGCAGTTCATACAAGACATAAAGGCAAAAGGTTTTACGGACAAAAGATTAGCTAACCTAACTAAAACTACAGAAGAACATATCTTTAATCTTCGGAAGAAATTTTCTGTAATGCCATTATTTAAGAGAGTGGATACTTGTGCAGCAGAATTTGAATCGAGCACTCCCTATATGTACTCTACATATAAAATTAATCTGTCAAACAACATAGAAAATGAAATTGCAAGCTCAGAGAGGGAGAAAATAGTTATTTTGGGAGGAGGTCCAAATAGAATTGGCCAGGGAATTGAATTTGATTACTGTTGTTGTCATGCATGTTTTTCTTTATCAAAAATAGGATATGAAACAGTAATGATAAATTGTAATCCTGAAACCGTTTCTACTGACTTTGATACCTCAGATAGACTGTATTTTGAGCCCGTAACTGTGGAGTCTGTAATTAATATAATAGAGGCAGAAGCAAAAGAAGGAATTATAAAGGGTGTAATTGTTCAACTAGGAGGCCAAACGCCACTAAAAATAGCAACCACTTTAGAAGGTGCTGGAATTCCAATTCTTGGTACAAGTACTGCAGAAATTGATAGAGCAGAAGATCGCCACTTATTTAAGAATTTGCTAACTACATTAAACCTAAAACAGCCCAAAAATAATATAGCCAAGAATAACAGTGAGGCCCTAACTGCGGCCAAGGAAGTAGGTTTTCCTTTAGTTATTCGGCCCTCCTATGTTTTAGGTGGGAGGGCAATGGAAATAATATTTAGCATTGATCAACTTAAGAATTATATAGGAAAAGCCGTAGAGGTTTCAGGGGACAACCCTGTATTATTAGATTCTTATTTGCAGAATGCCATTGAATTAGATGTTGACGCAATTTGTGATGAGAGAGATGTGTGGGTTGCAGGTATTATGGAGCATATTGAAGAAGCTGGAGTTCACTCAGGCGATAGTGCATGCTGCATTCCCCCTCATTCCCTAGATACTGAAGTAATCAATGAAATAAAGCGTCAAACAAAGGAGCTAGCATTAGCCCTTAACGTTAGGGGCCTAATAAATATTCAATTTGCTCTTCAAGGCAGCGATTTATTTGTTTTGGAAGTAAATCCTAGAGCCTCAAGAACGGTTCCCTTTGTATCAAAAGCAATTGGATATCCCTTAGTTGCTCTGGCATCAAGAGTAATGGCGGGAGAGGAATTAAAAAACATAAATATTCCTGACATTGAGCCTAAACATTTCTGCGTTAAAGAGGCAGTCTTACCCTTTGATCGATTCCCAGGTACAGACACAATTTTGGGGCCTGAAATGAAATCAACAGGTGAAGTAATGGGGATCGCCACCACTTTTGAAGAAGCATTCTTGAAATCTCAAGTTGCCGCCAATATAATTTTTCCAAAGCAAGGTACCATTTTCTTTTCAATAAAAAATAGAGATAAGAATAGTGAAGCAATAGAAATAGCAGAAACAATAATTGATCTGGGTTTTACAATTCTAGCAACAAAAGGAACAAGAGAATTTTTGGGAAAAAATATGATTAGATCTGAACTCACTCGCAAAGTGTATGAAGACAATCCAAACATTATTGACGCAATTAATAATGGGATGGTCAACCTGGTTTTCAATACAACTGAAGGAATAAAGGCAATAAGCGACAGTAAAGAAATTAGAGCAAAAGCTTTATATCTTAAAATTCCCTATTATACCACATTAGCTGGCATTAGTGCCGCAGTCCAAGCAATGAAACAAGACCTGTTAACATCTAGCGAAATAGCACCTATTCAAACTTTTTCAGTCCAATGATCCTAATTTAAATCAAGAGAAAATTCCCGCTAATGGCTAAACTATACTTCAACTACTCAACTATGAACGCAGGAAAAACTACTGTTTTGCTTCAAGCAGCTCATAACTATTCGGAACGAGGCATGAACCCCTTTCTCTTAACAGCTAACGCTGATACTAGGTCAGGAATTGGGACTATAAAGAGCCGTATTGGTTTGAAAAAATCTGCACAAATATTTTCACAATCAGTTGATCTACTAAATAAAGTTAAGGAGGCTAATTCAAAAAAAAGCATTTCATGTGTATTTGTGGATGAGGCTCAATTTCTTACAGAACAACAAGTGTGGCAACTTGCCAAGGTGGTTGATGATCTAAAGATACCCGTTTTGTGTTTTGGTCTTAGAGTAGATTTTCAAGGGAATCTTTTCCCAGGTTCCAAGTGTCTCCTTTCAATTGCAGATGAATTAAAGGAAGTAAAAACGATCTGCCATTGTGGAAAAAAAGCGACAATGGTCATAAGACAGTCAAATGGGAAAACAGTAGTAGACGGTGATCAAGTGCAGATCGGTGGCAACGAGAGTTACACTTCATTATGCAGGAAACATTGGTTGAAAGAATTTGAAAAAGCTAAGAAGTAAATATTAGGAAGCGCCTATATTGGTGCGTTTAATATTAAACTACTCGGCTTGGGCAATCTTTATCCCCAAAATAGGAAATTAGATTTTCTACCGCCAACAAACCCATTTCATCTCTAACTTCTTTGGTTGCGGAGCCGATATGAGGAAGCAGTGTCACATTATCCAAGTCTATTAATGATTGAGGAATATTAGGTTCATTTTCAAAAACATCTAACCCCCCACCAGCTATCCTTCGCGTACTAAGAGCTTCAATCAATGCTTTCTGATCCACTACTTCTCCTCTTGAAGTATTAATAAAAAATGCACTGTCCTTCATCAGACTAATTTGCTCTTCATTAATTAAGCCGTGATTGCCTTTATCACCCGGCAAATGAATAGAGACAATATCAGATTCCCTCATGACGTGCCCGATACTTTGCGCAGGTCTAGCAGGAAAATCTATACTACCTATGTAAGACCTGTTAAAATACACAACCTTCATCCCTAATGCCATATTAGCTCTTCTAGCAGTTGCTTTGCCGATTCTTCCCATTCCTATTATTCCTAAAGTCTTACCTTTTAAAGAAACACCTAAATCCTCTACTGCTGAAAAACCAGTCCATTCACCATCTCTCAGTTTCTTTTCCGATAGATATGCTTTCCTTGTTGCAGCAAGAATTAAATATATAGCCAAATCAGCTGTAGCATCAGTCAGCACACCTGGCGTGTTAGTTACTACAATACTCTTCGACTTTGCAGATTTTAAGTCAATGTGATCTAACCCTACCCCAAAGTTAGCAATAATTTTGGTTTTTCTATCAGTTGTATTAAGAATTTTTTTAGTAAACCTCTCTGTCACTGAACATAAAATTCCATCTGCTTCTTTTAATGCCCTTTGAAGTTCCACTTCCGTAAACAACTTATCAGATTCATTTAGGGAAACAGTAAAATTAGACATTAATTTTTTATTAACCACGTCCGGCATCTTTCTAGTAACCAATATTTTAGGTATAGCATTAGACATTAATTAGTCTCCAATCTCAATGCAATCTAACGCCAAGTTGCACATTTTTTTCTGGCGATACAAGGACAATATTGCCATCACTGTCAGCAACTCCAAGGACTAAAACCTCAGACCGTATAGGCCCTATTTGCTTTATAGGAAAATTTACAACGGCCATAATTAGTTTTCCCTTTAGCTCTTCCAAGCTATAATTTTCTGTTATCTGTGCTGAGCTTTTCTTAATACCCAAGTCTTCACCAAAATCAATTCTAAGAATGTAAGCTGGATTTCTTGCTTCCGGAAATTTTTCTGCTGAAATAATTTTGCCAACCCTGATATCAATGTCCAAAAATTGTTCAAAAGCAATCAACGACTTTCCTTTCAATAAACTTAATAAGAGCTCCGATTATTTTCTGAGTTCTAAACTCCTTTGGTGAGCAGCCTTAATAGCATCTGCCATTAGGTTCTTTAATGAATTTTCATTCATTAATATTTTTAAAGCTGCCTCAGTTGTCCCTCCTGGGCTCGTAACATTTTCTCTAAGAATTTCAGGACTATCAGAAGCAGCCATACATAGTTTCCCTGCCCCAAAAACTGTATTCTTTGCAAGATTCAATGAGATTTCCTTAGACAAGCCCAGTTCGACACCAATCAATGCCATAGTTTCAATCAGTAAAAAAGCATACGCAGGTCCTGATCCTGAGATTGCGGTAGCCACATCAATATGATCTTCCTTTTTTAACCTAACCGTATTTCCGACGGATGACATCAATAAATCCACCTTTTCAAGGTTTGAGCCTTCTTCCCCATAGATTGCTGTTATTCCAGCTGAGACAAGAGAAGGGGTATTAGGCATAGCCCGATATATACTCTTACTACCTCCGAAAACATCCCTAAGCTTTGATATTGGAGTTCCAGCTATAACAGATATTAAAATAGAGAAGCTTACTTTTCTGGGAAAATATTTTAATAGATAATCCATATTTTGCGGTTTTATAGCTAAAATACAAGTGCCAACTTCAAGAGCATATTTAGGATTTAATGTTAATCCCCTTTTCTCCAAGTTCTGTAGTCTCTTATTTGGTTTAGGCTCGATGACAAATGCATTCTCTAACTTCAGGCCATTTTCTATCCAACCATCTAGAAGGGCACCACCCATTTTCCCACAACCAATGAGAAGGATGCCGTCCAAAAATACATCTTTAATTTTCAAAGCTTACCAAAATTACAAATAAAATTTATATTATTATGTAGCAACATTATGCTTCCCCATTCGTTGCCCCAAGAACAAGATCTAGAGCATCCATGACATTGCTTTTACCAGAATAAACCATTTGGAAAACTGGATAATACCTTTCACAATATTCAAAAGATTTTTCTAACAAGTTACTCATTTGCTCATAAGTGGGGTTCAGTATTTCGGTAAAGGAAACACCATAGCGAAACATAATTAATTCCTTTTCTTGGCAATAACTAAAAGAACCTATCCACACCTCCTGATTTATAAGGTTTAAAACCTCATACAATTTGTCGTTATACTTTTCCTTAGCGATAAGTTCAAAAGTACAAACCAATTTTATCATGCCATCAGCCATATGACTTTTGCTAAGAGACATGAAATAATTCCGCCACAAACCCTCAATAACGATAGCTACATGGTCATCACCTATCCTATTGAATTCCCAATCTCGTTTTTCAGCAAGGTTTTCTACAATCTCTAATGGATCTGTTTCGTCGTTATCTAACAAATTGACCTTTCCTTATTGGATCAAGTTAAAAGCATGCCTAGGTATTAGAGTAAACAATAATACATTTTATAGATATGTAAACAACAAGTAGACAAAAGTACTTTTTACATACTACATATAGTACTTTTCGATTTTAAAACTCACTTCAATTTATACTAAAACTTAATAGGAAAGCTTGTAAGTGTTAACTGGAATGAATTTATTCTATAGGATTTATTAATTTTTTTACGACGAAAATTTACGCTTTTTTCTGAGTTCTTTTCTTAGTTTTATTTTGCTTTTCATTTTCTTTTTTCAGATCTTCAAAAGCCCTTTTAAGTGCTTCAAATTCTTCTCTAGTTACTAGATCACGCTCCCCTAACCAACGATCAATCATTGAAGAAAATACAGTTTCAAACTCTTCTTTTGCTCCCTGAGCCATACCTACTGCGCTTCTCATCAATTTGGCCAGGTCGTCAGCAAACGGATTTTTACTTTGCATAATTCAGCACCTTTTTATTAGGGATTTGATATAAATTATATATACTTTATTAAATTTATTACAATATTACCTTTTAATGTAAATAGTTCATCAATGACCCTTAGCTTTCCTAACATTAACCCTATCATTTTTTCTTTTGATTTTTTTGGCTTGGAGCTAAGTCTAAGATACTACTCACTCTCATATATTTTTGGGATTATTATAGCGTGGAAAATAATATTAGAAATATCTAAAAGGGAAATTTTATGGCCCAAAAATTTTAACCGCTTAAACCCAAAAGATGTGGAAGATTTAATTTTTCATTTGGCGGTTGGTATAGTGTTAGGTGGAAGATTAGGGTACGTTTTATTTTATCAACCAGCGATGATATTTTATGACCCAATATTTATTTTCCAGGTATGGAAAGGAGGAATGTCTTTTCACGGCGGTTTTTTAGGTGTGGTAGCTGCGGGAATTCTTTTTGGCTACAAAAGAAAAATTCCCATATTAATTTTAGGAGATGTGATAGCTACTGCTTCACCACCCGGAATCTTTTTAGGAAGACTGGCGAATTTCATAAATGGAGAATTGTGGGGTAAGCCAACATCTGCTTTTACTGGAATCATTTTCCCAAATAGGGAAGCTCAAGAGTGCCCAATTGATTGGCTAACAATTTGCACCAGGCATCCTACTCAACTATACGAGGCACTATTCGAAGGCTTAGTTTTAGGGCTGCTTTTGCTTTTTTTCTTATTTAAGATGCGAGGACTATTTTATCCAGGAAGAACAATATCTCTTTTTTTAATTTTTTATGGAGCCTCAAGATTTTGTATTGAATATTTTAGACAGGCAGACGCCCAATTCATTTCTGATTCCAACCCTCATGGGCAAATCATAACTTTTTATTATAGCATGGCAGAATTTGGCGGCCTCACTATGGGACAAATATTATGCATTCCAATGATAATATTTGGGATCTTTTTGTTCAAATATTCAAAAAATTTGCGTTAGATTTTCAATGAATAAATTGAAACAAATTATAATAGAATCAATTGAAAAAAACGGCCCGCTGCCAATAAACAAATATATGGAAACATGCCTGTATCATCCGGAATTTGGATATTATATGAAAAAAAATCCTATTGGAAAACAGGGAGATTTCATCACCTCACCAGAGATAAGCCAAGTGTTTGGGGAACTTGTTGGAATCTGGTTGGTTAATGCGTGGAAAACCTTGGGAGAGCCTGAATCTTTCAATTTATTGGAGTTAGGTCCAGGCAAAGGCACACTAATTAAAGATATATGGCGTTCAACAATGGTTTTTCCTGAATTTCAAAACGCCGCTAAACTGTTACTCTTTGAAAAGTCGAATATTCTAAGAAAAATTCAAACCCATAATCTCAGAAAAGTGCCTGTCGAGTGGGTTAACGACCTAGAATCTATAACAAAAAAACCTATAATCTGTTTTTCAAATGAGTTCTTTGATGCTTTGCCAGTCAGGCAATTTACTATGAAAAACCAAACGGTTTTAGAGAAAAAGGTTTCATTAAACAAGAACAAAGAAATTCAATTTGAATTTTTTGAAGTAAATAGAGACAGCAAAATTATTACGGAAAAAAATAATCTTATAGAAGGGACTATAATCGAAAGAAGCGACCTTCAATTTGAAATCTTAAAGTGTCTATGTGAAAAGTTGAAAAATAACAGAGGATGCCTGTTAATTATCGATTATGGTAGTGAGTTAGGTCAAGTGGATACTCTTCAAGGAATGCACAAAAATAAATATTGTGATTTTCTTGCAAAACCTGGAGAAGTGGACCTAACTTCACATGTAAATTTCGGCTTAATCTCTGGCTATGCAAAATCTTTTAAAGTAAAACCATCAAAACTTATTACACAAAAGGTTTTTCTAACCAAGATGGGAGTATTTGAACGATTTAAAAAATTAACCGACTCTCTAAATGAAAATGAAAAAAATTATCAGACCAAAACACTTAATCGCCTTGTTTCGGAAGACCAAATGGGCAACCTAATAAAAGTACTTGCAATCCAGTCAAATAATGAGCCTGATATATACCCCTTCTCATTTTAATTATTATAGGGCCTAAAATGCCGCCAATAGTATCCAAACTAATACAGAATAGTAAACACGCATTCTTTAGTAGAGAATCGGGAATTACCAAAAATGATATCGAAACAGTTAAAAGAGAAGGCCTTCATAAAATTTCAACTACTTCCACCGAAAGTTTAAAAAGGGTAGCAGATTATTTCCAAACTACCCTAGATGATCTTGTTTTTTTGAACCAATCACATTCAAATAATTGCATTACTTTTGATGAAACTGAACCTGGCATAAAAAAAAATTTAAGCCCATTAATATTTGACGGAGATGCTATAGTTTCCAACATAACCGGTAAAGTACTTTGCATCACTACAGCCGACTGCGCCCCAATTCTTCTGTGGGATAAAAAGGAAAAAATTTCTGGGGCGATACATTCTGGATGGAGAGGTGCTTTAAATAATATATTAGAAACATCTTTAGATTCATTTGAGAATCTAGGTTCAAATCGTCAGAATATAATTGCTATACTAGGACCGACCATAAGTAGGAATGTTTACGAAGTAACCGATGAATTTCTAACTTTATTCAAGGAGCGAGATAAAAATTATTCAACTTTCTTTAAGAGGGATAAAGTTCTAACTTTTGATTTGCCTAATTTTTTAATTAACAAATTAAAAATCTTAGGAGTTAGTAAGATTGACTTTTTAGAGCATTGCACCTTTAGTAATAGCGAAAAATATTTTTCCCATAGGCG
>CEUB01124334.1_pt1 | contig 13166 bp, 12 predicted proteins | sample 356491 | NCBI WGS metagenome assembly CEUB01 (sample SAMEA2623370, study PRJEB7988) | marine metagenome | isolation source: saline water (ENVO:00002010), including | reverse complement strand
GTTGCTTGTCCTTGTGCATTATTACTTGCCGCGGCAATGCCACATGCAGCAGCTCTATCAAACGCCTCCCGTATGGGTGCGATTGTTCGTGGGGGTGAAACCTTGGAGCGCCTAGGTAAAGTGAACCATGTGATGCTAGATAAAACCGGAACATTGACTTCAGGAAAGCCAACATTGGGCGCTATTACCATTGCTAAAGGGCGACAAAAGAAAGCGGCAATTGCCCTTGCAGGCGGCTTAGAACAACGTTCATCGCACCCATATGCAGTCACAATCTTGGAATATCTTGAATCAAACTCAATCAAGCCTTCTGTGGTGGCTGGAATTACCGATATTGAAGCGGGAGTCAAAGGTTTCTCTAGCGGTAAAGAGGTAACTCTCATAAGGGCAGATTTAGCCGAAAAACATGGTATTTCTCTATCATCAGAAATTTCATCAGCCATAATAAAGGCCAAGGAACAAGGCTGCGGAGCTAGTATTCTTGCTAAGGAATCAGAAGCTATTGCATTGTTCAGTTTTATTCATGATGACACTAGAGGTAGTAGTAAAGAATTGATACAAAAACTCCGTGATAGGGGAATCGGCGTTGAAATCATCTCTGGAGACCAGCAATCATCAGTAAGTGCATTTGCTAAGAGTGTTGGACTTCCCGAACAGTTTGCATTGGGGGCATTATCACCCGAGGATAAAGTTCAGTGGGTTGAGGATAAGTCAAAAAGTCATGTGACTATGATGGTAGGTGATGGTTTCAATGATTCAGCAGCCTTAGCTGTTGCTGATGTAGGTGTTGCTGTTGGAACCGGCGAGTCGGTGAATCTAGAAGCAGCCGATATTATGTTCCCTGGAGAAGATCCAAAAATGTTGGTTGACTTACACGACCTAGCAGTGAAGATGAATCGTGCCTTGATCGGCAATATTTTCCTTTCAGTTTCAATTACTTTGATACTTGTCATCGCAGTGATAAACCAGTTATATGACCAACTATGGGTTGGTGTGTTAATTCATGAAGCATCGGTATTATTGGTTATTTTCAATGGTGCTCGGTTGGCTGGAAGAGGTAGTATGCTCGCTATGTTGATGGTTACAATGAAGACATTATGGCTGGATACTAAACAGGTATTTATCCAAATGAAACAGCATTATTCTAAACGCGAATCCGATGTTAACCATAACCAAGCAAATCAAAATCACGCGACATCTTAAACAATAGAAGGCTCTCTTCCAAATCGGTGCGGAGATGAGTCGAGTAAGAGCAGACCCGATTACCGCTGCACTTGCTCACCCAACTAGAAGAAATGTGTACATTTCGTTGAGCAATTCATCTGAAATGAGTACGGTTCAATTACAAAACTTAGTTGAAGTAGACCGCTACAATCTTTATCACCATCTTAAGAAGTTAGCATCATTAGGTTTGGTAGAAAATCATCGAGACGAAGGTCGAGCAAGATGGTGGAAGGTTGCAAATGTTGTTGATCTGCCCGAGTTGTTGACCACCTCTAATCAACCAAAAATTCAAACAACTGCTAATAATGAACCAGTAAATCTCAGCGATGATAACACACATGTTGTTTCTTTAGAGGGTTCTAGAGATCGTGTTGGTGCAAAATTAATGTTAGAAAAATTAGCAGAAGATTTGGGTATTGAATTGGATATCCCGTGGAATTTTGTCCCTGAGAAAATTGCCCTTATTGGTGAAAAGTAGGTGATTGTATGAGTGAAGAATTATCAGTTGAATCGAGAATTTCTCCACCTGCACTTTCATGTCCAAAATGTAACGAAATGTTACCTTACGAACTAGGTGAAGTTCAATGCACAATGTGTTCTGCTAAGGTAAAAATAGAGCACGAGGGCACTAGGAAGAAGTGGGCTGATGAAAAAGTAAGTTGTCCAGAGTGCGAGAAAGTATTGATCGTTGGCGTACGTGAACGCCCGGCTAATTTGCAATGTGGTTCTTGCAGTTGTCAATTTATTCTAAAACCAAATATACCCAGAGTCGAAATAGAATGCCCTGGTTGTTCTCGCCGTTTGCGGATGAAAAAGAAACCTGGTAAGAGAGAAATCGATTGTCCAGCTTGTGACACAAAATTCACGGTAAAGTTTTGACCAATTACTAGTTTTGGCAGGATGTAAAATCCCCCAGAAATCGCTGTCTTAAGTCGCTAAGTCATCGCGCTCCTTATGTATGATTAGAAGTGGATAAACAGCCGGATGGGTACCATGAGCGCCAGCGATAGCAAGAAGAAAGAGTCACTAGATACGACTCACAACATTCAGAAAAGCGGCGACAAGATGTCATTGTCGGCACTAAGGTCTCAGTTTACCAAAAGTCATAGTCAATCAGTAAGTCAAAGCGAAATGACCAGCGCAAGATTCCGTAATGAAGAGCGCCTAAGAGCTGATATCCGTCGTGAGCGTAGGCTACGGCAACAAGCAATCAGCGAGCGAGTCACCGCAATGCAAGATACTCTTGCTAAGGATTTGGCAGCGCAGCATGAACTCACACTAGATTCGCTTGAGAGAGAACTGCGCGAACAAATGGAAACTGAACTTTCAGCCTTAGAAAAAGAAGCTATCGTTCAAGAAGAAGGTAGACTTCGCTCAGAATATGAAGTTCGTCTAAATCGAAAGATAGAGAGTCTACAAGAGCAATTTGAAATTGAACAGGATGTTAAAATTCAAGAACATAAAGACCGATTGAAACAACAGATTGAATCTGAACTTCAACAAGAACATAAACAACGATTAGAAATTCAAAAAGAGCGTGTTGCATTAGAATTTAATCAACATCTCCAACATAGAATAAGAGATATGGAATCAGAACTTAGTGCGGAAATGGAATCGAGATTCAAAGAAATGGAATCCCATGAATTAAACCGTTTAGAGGAAACTCATTCTGCCAAATTATCTGAGCGCGAAGAGCAGTTGCGTCGAGGAATTAGAACTAGATTAGAACAGCAGTTAAGAGCTAGACTTAAACAACGTGAGGCACGACTAAAATCAGAATATGATCGCCGAAGCCTAAGGTTAGAAGAAGACATCGCTCAACAAATACAAGTTGAACTTGAAAGTCAATTACGTCAAGAAACCAGTGATCTTGAAGAACAAATGCGTGAAGATGTTGAATTAGCCATCGCCCGTCGTAAAGATGAGTTGCGTGTTGAAATAGAAAATCAGCTTGAAACAAGATATACAGAAAGACTGACTGATAGAAAATCACGCCTAAGAGAAAAGTATGATATTACCTTCTCCAAAGCAGTGGATGATATTTCTAAGACTCTCAAACAAGAGATAGATTTAGAACTCGAACAAAGAATGGAAAGTGAATATACCAGTTATCGTAATGCTAGAGAAGGGGAAATTCAAAACCGCTTGGCTAGATTCCGCTACGAACGTGAAAACGAACTACGCGACCAACTTGAAGAGCAATATGATTCCAAGAAGACCGAATGGGCAGAACGCTTAGAATTAGAATTCCAATCTAGAGAATCCGCTGCAAGAAAGGCCATTATGTCAGAAATCGATGCTGGACTACGTAACGAACGTCTAACCTTTGAGACTCACTTAGAACTACTCAAGGAAGAAACTGCACTTGAGTTGGAAGTCAACATGGAAGACCGACTTGAAGAGTTCAAACAACGCAAAGAAGAGGAAGTCGCCTCACAACTTGACCGTCAACTCGACAAGCGTGAAGAGATTATGCGTAACAAGGCACTCATTGAGATTAGAAAGCGTGAAGCATTAATCCGTGCAGAAATAGAAGCGCAATTAGGTTTGAAGAGAGCAGAAATCAGAGATCGTATGCAGAATTTGTCAACTAAGATGGATAATTTCAAAGAAACTGCAGAAATCAAGATGCGTGAAGCAGTTGAAAAGCAAGTACAAGGCGAAATCGATGTTGATGAGGCTGAATACAAGACTCGGCAAGAGGAATTCAGAGAACTACAAAGTTTGGATACCAAAGCAGAAAAACGCCAAATGTGGATGCAATCAATTTCTGGTCAAGACAGAAATCAACCAATGACTTTACCAGATCCATCAACTCTTGGTGCTAAAACATCAGCCCTTGGTACTACTGGTGGCAGACCACTTAGAGGTGTTCTTGGTGGTTTGAATCAAGAAACAAAGGCTGGTATCGGTTTGTCAGGTATGCGTGCGCCAACATCTAGTGCAAAACCACTAATCCCGACATCTCCATTAGTTAGGCCGGTTAAATCACCACTTGCCAGTGCACAACCGACAACTTCGACAATTTTGCCCAAACCAATTATGAAGCTCGGAACGCCAGCAATCCAACCGGCTGTTGAGGAAGAATTACAACCAGAAGTTATTACTGAAGAATCACAAGTTATCGACTCTAGCGAGCCAGAAACCATGGTTGATGAACAAGAGACTACCACACTAACCAGAATTACTAAGACTATGATTCCACTTGAGAAAATTGATTCTAGTTTCGCTAAATTGACACCAGTCAAGCACATGCTAGAACCGGTCGAAGAGCAAAGTATTGATTCTGATGAGTGATTGAGCATACCTTGTCAACTAAACGCTGTTTTCATATCCTGTAATGGGTTGGCATAGTCATGAAGGGGAAAGCCGCATTTGTATGTTTGACCTTGTTATCATCATTCATTATCGCTTCTCCAATTGCTAGTGCAACAGGAAATGTCGTAGAAATTGGACAAGTTGGTGAATTCAAATCTGAACTAGTTTTTTCACTAACTCTTTCAGATGACACAATCTTATCTGTATCCGATGAGGGCACAATTTCACAAAGTACGCATAGTTTAGGCCAATTTATTCCACTTTGGGAATATGAAACTAATCAGTCTGCTACTTTTGCCAAACTTGACGATGGAGAAAAGCTATTGGCAATAATATATGATTCCGGATTTATGTCTTTTAACCTAGAGACTCAAACTGTTCAATACTCCACTATTTTATCAGTTATGCCAAATTCTTTGGATTGGGATGATGGTGGAAACATTTGGCTTGCTTTCTATAACGGTGATAGAAAGGCGAAAGAGTATGCTAACGGGGCACCCACTTCAAAATCAACTGCGACCATCCCATCAGGGTTCTACTCATTCCATATTACTGATAGTGATGAATTACTCCTCGGTGGATTAGATTCCAAAGTCTATGTGTACGACCAATTCGGGGCTTTGGTCAGAACTCTCAACCAACCTCTAAGTTATATTTCTTCAATCAATCAAAACTCAAATGGAGACGTATTTGTTGGTACAGGATCTGGTGTGATTCATAAATACAATCCAGCGTCATCATGGAGTCAAACCTCTTTGGATTTAGGTACCGGGGCAAAAGTGGAATCATTACAACTGTTAGATTCCTCGACCATATTGGCTATTGATGATAATGCCGATATTCACTTTATTGATCCTGTTAGTTTGACACTGAAGTTTTCTCTCTCCTCTTCGGGACAAATTGTCCATGTCGTAGATTCAATAAGTGGGCAATATTCAGTTTTAACAAATCAAAACGATGTTTGTAAGGTACTATTTTTTGACAATGACTCTGATGGTGATACGGTTGGCGATAGCCTAGATGTGTTTCCTAATGACCCTACGCAGTCTGCCGATTCCGACAGTGATGGTTATGGTGACAATATGGCTGGTAACAACGGCGATGCTTTCCCTAATAACCCTGAACAACACGCAGACTCAGATGGTGATGGTTATGGCGATAATGTAGAGGGCTTAGGTGGCGATACTTTCCCTAATAACGCAGATCAATATGTCGATACAGATAGTGATGGTTATGGCGATAATGCCAATGGGATGATGGGAGATTCTTTTGTTGATGATATGACACAATGGAATGACACAGACAATGATGGCTATGGAGATAACCCCAACGGTTTCAACCCAGACTCCTGTCCCTCCGAAGCGGGCTTTTCGACATTAGATCGGTTTGGCTGTTTGGACTCAGACTTTGATGGCTACTCTGATGCGGATGAGTTATTCACAAATGCAGATGGAGCTGACGCATTCCCCTATGATGATACCCAGTGGAGTGACATGGATATGGATGGATTTGGTGACAATGCAGAACCAGCAAATTCACCAGACTCTTGCCCACTAGTTCCTGGTAATTCAACTAAAGAAATCCGTATTGACGGCACAGTAATAGCAAAATATGGCTGTCTTGATACGGATGGAGATTCATATGAGGACCCCTCAGACGAATTCCCAACAGACCCAACCGAATGGTATGATTCAGACGGAGATGGTGTTGGCGCTAATTCTGATTATGATGATACAGAATTATTAATTTCTACAGAAGGAGATTATTGCCGGGTATCGGGTAACCAATCAACTGCTTGTGATTCTTGGAATGATTTAGATTACCAAGACTATCTCTCAAGGGACAAATCTCCTGGAGAAGCAGATTTATCCTATTCTTCCTGGTTGATAAATGAGAAATCAGAATCATCATCAGATACTGAAGATTCTCTAAGTTCAACAATCAAGGATGTTGCCTTGATTGGTGGGGTAATATTTGCTATCACAACAGTAGGCATTTTACTTGCGAGTTTTGTCATGAAAAAGCGAAAATTGAATAAATTAGTCAAAAGATACGGAGTGCCATTTGAGCCAAAAGACTCCTCTGCATCTAAAGAAGCCCTCGAAGACTCAGCTGGCTTATCAGCCATTGGAGGCATCGATTCAGATGATGCTTGGGATGATGAAGTTGATGAGATGGATTTTTCAGACAAGGATGAGGAAGAGGAAATTATTGAGGAGAACAAAATCTCCGCCGAAGAATTATATGACTCTGATTCCAACATAAGTGAAATAGCCGGTATAGAAGTGACTGCTGAAGAGACATCAGAAGAAGAAGTATCAGCAATGCTAAATGACGACGAGTCAGAAGAAGAAAAACCTAGCAATGCCCCACCATTACCTGCCTCAGGACTGCCAGAAGGTTGGACTATGGATCAATGGGAATGGTATGGTCATGAATGGCTCAGTAAGCATGGTGATGAGTAGTCATCGCCAGACAATTGGTAGAGATCTTTTCAGTTCACCAAGTTCGTCACCCGAGTAAATTGGGCTACCATTTTCAACTAAAGTGTTCATGATGAGCCATAAAATTGCATTCCATGATTTTGAATTAGCAAATATTTCGATATAGCCAGCAGCCGCGGCATTCATCAGTTGCCCTTCTGCGGTATTTTCATCAAACAAAGCACGAATTAGGTTATTAGTTTCAAATAGGTATCCATTTGGACGCCATTCCATCATGATTTCACACCCTGAAAGGTGAAAGATTCAACCTGTCTACCAAGTGTTCAACATCAACATCTGCAACGGCTTTCATACGCTCTCTCAATGTTTCAATTTCACCATTCATTTTCGTGATCTTATGTGCTCTAATTAGGTCAGCAAGAAAATCATCCACGCTTTTGTACCCACTTAGAGTTCTAAGTGTATTTAGCTGCCTTCTAACTTCATAACTAACGCTGATTGAGGTCATGCCTTCTGCTGTCATGCTTTATCCCAGTTGCCCAGTATTCCTTGGCGTACTTAATCTACGCGAAAGAAAACTCAACACAGACATAGTTTTCTAAGGTATTTCCAAGGAACCGGTTATCTATTTCTATCGAGTAACAGCCTAGGTTGTTCATTAACTCCAAATTCTCTACGCATTGCCAATACCCTGTGATGAAATTCCTTGGCTAGAGTCCAATATTCAAGGGATCCTGCGCCTGCTCCAGAATTTGTTGGCTTGTTTAAGAGCACTGTTGGGGCACCACTCCAAGGAGCCTCAGCAACTTTGACTAATCGTCGAATAGTTGTCTTGAATAATTTTTTTGGCATTTTAGTGTTGACTTGGTCACAGACGTGTCGACTTAGTTTTGATCGTGCATCCACCATTGTCATTGCAACTCCAAAAATTTTCAAGTTCCTATTTATTCTTCTTTGAATCATCTTAATCGAGTTCATCAGCATACTAAATCCTTCCAGAGCATAGTACTCAGCCTGTACAGGAACCATCACCCAATTAGCAGCACACATAGCATTTATTGATAGCAATCCTAGTGACGGAGGAGTGTCTATTATAATGTAATCAAATTTGTCAATAATTGGCAATAAAGCCTCTCTAAGGCGGGTCTCTCGGCCGATTTTGTGGCTTAATTCTATCTCAGCTCCTGAAAGATGAATGTCACTTGGTATTAGCCATAAGTTGTCAACAGTTATGTTGTCGGGTGCCGTTTTGCCCCCGTTTCTCATACTCCATGCTTCTTGCATACTTTCAGTAAGTGCCTTGGGAGAAATCAAATATTCTTCCATCAATGGCAATTCTTCACCACTATCATTGGTAAGTAAATCATATGCTGTACGCTTAACTTTCTTTTTTTCAACACCAAACGATGTTGCACAATTTCCTTGCGGGTCTAAATCGATTAACAAAACTTTAGCGGGCGGCAATTTTTGTCGCTTTGACCCCTTTGATAGAGCAGCCGCTAAATTAACCGCCGTGGTAGTCTTTGCACAACCGCCTTTTTGATTGGCTACTGCGATTACCATCTTGTACGGATTCATGTTACTCACGCCTCGGACAATTCAAGCCACGGGGGGACTCCTCTTTCAATGCAAGGATAGATTCAGTCAAATCACATTGGTTGTATGACTGGAACTGGAACTTCCGACAAGATTTTTCTTACAATGTGCATGCCGGTAATACCGCGAATTTTTGCTTCAGGTTTCATGTTAATTCTGTGCGATATAATTTGCAAGGCAATACCTTTGATGTCATCAGGAATGACGTAATTTCTTCCCGCAATTGCCGCAGCAGCCCTGCCAGTCTTAAACAGAGATTGTGAAGCACGTGGTGAAGCGCCATTAACAACTCGATGATCCTCACGTGTACGTTGAACAATTTCAACAATGTATGAAAGAATTGCCGGGTCTACATGGACAGTCTCTAGTGCTTTTTGCATTGCAACTACCTTCTTTGGTGAAGTGATTTGTTCGACATCGTGACCATCTTTTCCACGTAGTTTTCGACGAGCAAGGATGGCTTTTTCTTCAGAGCGGTCAGGGTAGCCCATACTCATCTTCATCAAGAAACGGTCCATTTGTGCTTCAGGAAGCGGATAGGTACCTTCTTGCTCGATTGGGTTTTGAGTTGCTAAAACAACGAATGGAGCAGGTAATTTGTGGGTGATACCCTCGATAGTAACTTGCTTTTCTTCCATAGCCTCCAACAAAGCTGCTTGTGTTTTTGGCGGTGCACGGTTAATCTCGTCAGCCAGTAGAATGTTAGAAAACAATGGTCCTGCACGCAGTTTGAACTCACCGGATTTTTGGTCATACATGTAAGTACCCATGATGTCAGAAGGAAGTAAATCTGGAGTGAATTGAACACGCTTAAACTTACACCCTAGTGCACGAGCAAAGGTATTGGCCAGTAGTGTTTTAGCCAATCCTGGAAAATCCTCTAGCAGCATATTTCCGTTAGATAAAATTCCTACAGTTACTCTTCTAAGGTTTTCATTTTTACCAATAATAACTTTACTTACTTCGTTCATAAGACTGCTTGAGATTGCAGATACAGTGCCAATAAGGTCTTGGGAACCTGCTGGGGCTGGTGTTGCTGCGTTAGGTGAGAAACCTGCTTCCATATTGATAACTCCTTATACCCTGTAACCAAAACATTCCATATATGAATGTGAGGTTGAGTTATGTCATGATGCATCAATGAAAAGTCCGGTTTTATCTGCCCCAAAAATGGTCTTGTTTTCGGTGCAGTCGTATCAATTCTTCAAGTATTTCCTGCTCGATAGGGTCTAGTTTCAATTTCTTAAGGCGCTTAGCATGGGATTCAGGGACATCGACATAGAATTCATCTAATTCTTCGATATGACGGCCAACGGTTGGACCTTGAATTGCCACAGCAACTTCCTCGCCTTGACTTGCTTCTTTTAATTCCTCAGAGTCTCGTGAACGCAAACTTTTGACTTGACCTACTGGTGTGCCATCCATTTTCATAATTTTTTGACCTATATGGATCCGTCCCCCAACAACTCTCATTCCGACAATTGCTGGGTTTTTTGCCCTGAAAGTATGGTCTTTGAGGTATAACAACCTTCCAGGATATACTAGAGATTCCCGTTGCGCAGCCTCAATATCAGCTTGTGTTTTCTCTCTCCATTCCTCAAATGCATCCATGATGTGATAAATTATTGAACCACTAAAGAAGGTGACCTCGGAATCATCATCTTTCAAATCATCAGCAACTTCATTATTGGGTTTTGTAGAAAAGCCAAGAATCACTTTATTCAACGGGTCTTGAATTGATTTGGCCATTAAGATGTCCTTTTTGTTAACAGGACCGACACTAGCTTGCCTTACCGGAATTTTTAGTTTGAACAATTCGAAAGCCAAGGCCTCCAAACCTCCAACTGTGTCAGCCTTGATAACGACACCATTTTTTTCTTCTACCGCATTAGGACAGGTGTTCTTTTGGCATTGTTCAATGAACTCAACTCGGGGAGATACTTTTTGACAAACTGAACACATGATTGGCATTTTGTCATAGATTCCCCGCCATTCTTCGCGTATTGATTGCTCCGCATCGGCTTTTTGTTGCTTCGTATTTGCTAAGTGAACAGTAGTTCCGGCGATTGCATTCTCCAAGTTAGGGGCGACAATTTTGACTCCACATGCAGCCTGTATTTCTGGGAAATTAACCCAGCGCTTGCCGGCATCACGCATTTCTGCCATGCCTTTAGGACGTTTTAGCCCCTTTATGTGGGTGGTAAAGGCTCCATCACTTGATGCTAGCATAATGTTATCACCAATCTTTAGACTACCACGGTAAAGTATGACATCGATAGTTTTGCCCATGCCAATCTCATCTCGCATTTCCAAAACAGTACCCATGGCAGGCCCAATAGTATCAGTCAATCTATCTTCGAGGAATCGTTCAGCTAACCCAACGCTTACTGCAAGTAAATCCTGTAACCCTTCTCCTTCTTTTGCCGACATTGGTACAAGAGCCACATTTTGTTGGAAATCTTTGATTTTGTCATATCTTTCGATATTAAATCCATGGGAAGAAAATTGGCCGAGCATTTTCCAATAACGATCATCAAAGTAAGACTTCACATCATCACGCTGATTAGCGAACGATTCAAGGAACGAACGCCCTTCTTCACACCTCCAGCCGTGAATTCGATCTACTTTATTTGCCGCAATTACAAAAGGTGTTTTGGTTTCTCTTAGAGTATTCAAACTTTCAATAGTTTGTGGTTGTAACCCCTCCATTATGTCGACAACCAAGATGGCAATATCAGCAACAGAACCCCCTCTGTTTCGTAAACTGACAAATGAATGGTGCCCAGGAGTGTCGATAAATAGTAAACCTGGTGATTTGAATTCCTTACCACCTAGCATTGCTTTACAGGTTTCATTTAATACATTAGCTGGAACCTCTGTTGCTCCAATGTGTTGAGTTATTCCGCCAGCCTCACGATCCATAACACTGGCTTGTCTTTCGCTGCCAATTGAACGAACTAAATCAAGAACGCTAGTTTTTCCGTGATCAACATGACCTAGTACAGAAACAATAGGTTGACGGTTTGCGCCACGAATGACTTGCGCTGGAGTTTCATCTTTATTGTCATCTTCAGACATCTTACTGACCTCCACAGTTGTTTTGTGGTTATCAGTAATCACTCATAAAACCATCTTGAGATGGTTTGGTCCCACTGCATAATTCCTTCAGGGAACCAAAGATTGAGTTCGAACTCAGCAGTTTCCGGCGCATCAGAGCCATGAATCATATTGTAACCAATATCCATTCCATAGTCTCCTCTAATAGTACCAGGTGCTGCTTCACGACCGTTTGTTGGTCCAATCAGGTTTCTTGCTACACTAATTGCATCTCTTCCTGCCCATGCCATACATACTACCGGTCCAGAGGTGACGAATTTGATGAGGCCGGGGAAAAATGGCCTTTCAGCATGAACAGCATAATGGGTGCGAGCGGTTTCTTCGCTTGGCACCATTGCTTTTAGTCCAACTAATTTTAATCCCTTTTGTTCAAATCTTCCAATTATTTCTCCGACAAGTCCTCTTTGAACTCCATCGGGCTTTACCATAACATACGTTGTTTCCATGATGTTCACCAAACACAGCCAAAAATCACCCCTTTAAGAGGGATGCGGAACTATTGCAAGTACACTTACTGAATGCCGCCCTTGACAAAGTGACGGGTCCACTTGACCTTACGGGAGTTTCTTTTCAACTTCACCATGTTCTTACGAGCCTTGGAATTCTTAAACCACATGATACTTCCATCACGTCTAACGAACATCATACCAGTACCTGGCTCAATCTCGTCTCCTGAAAAACTGCAAATTCTTCTCTCTGGCATTTATGATCACCTAGCATTTAACTTTCGAGCTTCTCTACCTGTGTCTCGAAGCATTAGTATGTCACCAACTCGGATTGGACCGAGTACATTTCTGGTAATGATTCTTCCAACGTCACGAGGGTTAGGTGCATCATTTACACGAACCTTAACCTGAGTCGCTTCTCCGGTCATACCGGTTCTGCCGACAATCTCGACGACTTCTGCTGGCCATCCACCTAATTCTTCACTCATTTAGTCAACTCCAAATTAGGTTCAAGCCTTCAGACCATTAATTAGGTCAACAACTTCTTGGTACTTCTCTTGAGCACCTTTGTTAATTTCCATAATTGCAATGGATGCAGTTTTGACTCCAGTTGGTAGTCCTGCCTCGTTTGCTAGGAATTCTTGTGAAGGAACATATCCGTATGGGATACCTTTCTCTTCGCAAATTAGTGGAATGTGTGCTAGCAATTCAGGCGGGTTAACGTCTTCGGCTAATACAATGAATTGCGCAGTGCCTCTTTCGGCAGTCTTCGTAACTTCATTACTTCCTTTCTTTATTCGTCCATTTGAATTGGACTGAATCATTTCATAAATCTTGTCTGATACTTCTGTTGGGGTTTCAAATCGCACATGTACACTCATCGGAATCTCTCCATCCTCATGTTAAGGGGCAACCATGCGCACATCCTCAAGAATATAAACGCGCCGGACGATATCGGTTATCCCAATTGTTAGTTTAAGGCGAAAAAAGCCCCCCTAGATAGTTGGCTAAACAGGCCACT
>CEUB01166943.1_pt1 | contig 13281 bp, 8 predicted proteins | sample 356491 | NCBI WGS metagenome assembly CEUB01 (sample SAMEA2623370, study PRJEB7988) | marine metagenome | isolation source: saline water (ENVO:00002010), including | reverse complement strand
GACATCGATGTTTGTCCTGCAACTCCAATTGGTGAGATGCCTAATGCCGAGGGATGTTCACCTTCGCAACTGGATGATGATATGGACACAATAAACAATGCAGATGACCTTTGCCCGATGACTGATGTCAACCCATCACTCGATGCAGATGGATGTGTTGCAAGTCAACGAGATTCCGATCTTGATGGCGTAACTGACAATATAGACGACTGTCCAGATACAAACTCAACAAGCATCTCTGATGATGATGGATGTGCTCTTGAACAACTCGATTCAGATAAAGACGGCGTGAATGATTTAGAAGATGATTTCCCACTTGATGCTCTCGAATCCAAAGACACCGATGGCGATGGAACTCCAGACCGAATGGATGCTTACCCTGGTGATGCAACCCGTACCAAGGCAGAAGTTGAAGATGAAGGGACTGGAATGTGGATATGGACTGCAGTAGCAGTACTCGTTCTTGGAATACTTGCTGGTCTTGGAATGATGAAGAGAAATTCAGGCATGGTTGAGAAAGTAAGCCCATTTACCCAACATGTGGTTCAGCAAGGAAAGGAAGAAACACAATTGCTTGAAGAAGCACCTGCTGAACAACAAGAGTGGGAAGAAAACGGCGTCAAGTGGTCGAGAAACTCCGAGGGAACGTTGTATTATTACGATGCCCAATCCGAGCAATGGATTGAATACCCACAATAGGTACTTTTCACAACCAGTTATGCACAACCATTTAGTCCACCCTCGCATGTCTTCACACATGGAGGCGAGGCTTTACCAAGATGAGAAGGCCGAATTCGCGCTTAGTTCTATGGTCACAATGATCATGATTCTTCTTTTTTCATCCATAGTTGCTGGAATGACTTTGATGATGATTGAGCAAGCATTTATGGAATCTCGTTCACAAAGTATTGAGCAATCAGAAACACTCAATTCAATCCCGTTGGTTTTGACCCTAGAAATGGATAGTTATGACTCCACAGGAAATACAAACGATAGAATATACATAGTTTTCAAATTCCCTTATGCATCAACTAATATCCTGGATACGAATGTTAAATGGGCTTTAATTTGTGATAATGGGGAACCCGCCCAGCACCAACACAATGTAGGTCTTTCAGAAGGAGACTTTGATTTTGCAACTCTACTTACAGGTAATGGTTTAGATCAGAATGCTCTAAATGAATTTGAACCCCACACCTACTACCATATGATTATTCGAGGGAGTAGCCCAAACGGTAATGGCGAGTGTGATCTCGAAGAAGGATTGGAAGCAACACTGGTTATTGCTGTTGAAAATGGTAGAACTACAGAAATAGATTTCCTCATCCACGAAGGAATTGAAGCAGGCGAGGACCTTATGAGTTGATTCTATGAAGGAAACAGATGAGGATATCTTTGCACAAGTAGGTATAGGAGCAATGGTTTTGTTCATAGGTACTCTCATAGCGATTACTACTTCGATGTATGTAATGATTAACCAATTAGAGGTGGTAACTCAAAGTACACAAAAAGTAATTTCTACTACTTCAAAGGAAGCACATACTCAAGTGATCTTTGTAGGGGCGTGGATTGATGACGCATATGATGATTATCTTTTCATGATCGAGTACCAAAGTTTAGGTAAAGAAGTCAATATAGACGAGGTTGGATGGGTCTTATGGTGCGTAGATAATGCTGATAATCATCATCGTCGCATGGGTCATCTTGGCGACGATCTAGTATCAGCTGAAGGAGCTACAATATGGGAGGTTGGAGAAACTTGGGATGTTGAACCTGAGACTCTTGAATCTGGAAAAAGATACTTTGTAAATACAGATGGAGGAACAGGTACTGGTCCAACTGGTAATGGAGGTCAGTGCGGACCATTACACATATATGACAATGGACTTACTGCTTACTATACGATATACCTTCCATTCGGTGGCCACTCAACACAGGAACTGAAAGTAAACAATTATGGCGTAGGCGAATCTGTTGTCTAAACACACTGCTAGTACTTTTGAAGCCCTTTGAGTTTGAAGAACAAAGTAGATGCTATCAAACAACACCTTGTGCAAGCATAGCCTCAGCAATCTTGAGGAAACCTGCTACGTTTGCTCCAAAGACATAATCACCATCACGACCATATTCCTTTGCAGTATCGTAAGCATTCTTGTGGATTCCAACCATAATTGCATCGAGACGAGCATCAACTTCTTCACGTGTCCAAGAGAGACGCAGGCTGTTTTGGCTCATTTCAAGACCAGAGGTTGCAACACCACCAGCGTTTGATGCCTTACCAGGAGCGAAGAGAATTCCATTCTTCTGGAAGACTCCAACTGCTTCAGGAGTACATGGCATGTTTGCACCTTCTGCAACAGCGATAACATTGTTTGCAACCAGCATCTCTGCTTCAGGTCCGCTCAACTCATTTTGAGTTGCACATGGGAGAGCAACATCAACATTGACGCCCCATAAACCGTTAGGAGTTGGTTCAGGAGCAGATGCTGTGAATGTTACGCCATCGAAGTTGGAAGCGTATTCAGAGATACGTCCTCTCCTGTTGTTCTTAAGATCCATAATCCAAGCCAACTTTTCACGGTCAATACCGGATGGGTCATGAATATAACCGCTTGAATCAGACATAGTTACTGGCTTTCCACCGAGGTCAAGCACTTTTTCGCAAGCGAATTGAGCAACGTTTCCAGAACCTGAGATTGACACAAGTGCACCTTCAAAGGATTTACCAGCAGCAGCAAGCATCTCACGGGCGAAGTACACAAGTCCGTATCCAGTAGCTTCTGGGCGGATTAGTGAACCACCATATGTGCGTCCCTTTCCAGTAAGAACTCCTGCTTGGAATTCGTTTCTCAGTTTACGGTACATACCATACATGTAACCAATTTCTCGACCGCCAACACCGATGTCTCCGGCAGGAACGTCACAATCTTGTCCGATATGTCTCCATAGTTCCATCATGAAGGATTGGCAGAATCGCATAACTTCTGCGTCTGTTCGTCCCTTTGGATTAAAGTCAGAACCACCTTTTCCGCCACCCATTGGAAGGCCTGTTAGACTGTTCTTGAAAATTTGCTCAAAGGCAAGGAATTTAAGAATCGATGCATTAACTGATGGATGGAAACGAAGTCCTCCCTTGAATGGTCCAATCGCACCATTGAATTGAATTCTAAAACCACGGTTTACGTGCTCGTTGCCTGCATCATCAACCCAAGGAACTCTGAAATGAATCAGACGCTCTGGCTCAACGATTCTCTTTACAATATCCACGTATTCTGGATGACGCTCTAGGGCTGGCCCTAAGCTTTCCAATACTTCCCATACTGCTTGATGGAATTCTGGTTGTTCAGGATCTCGGGCGACAACTGCATCGTATATTTCTTTTACAATTTGCATGGAATGATTCCACCTTAGACCTCTCGACCCGCAAACTGTTTCTAATGGTTGTCATTGGTCGAGTAGCCGAGAACCGTGTTTTATAGCGTTAAGCGAAAGGACACACGGTCATGAATCGCTCTAGACGTTCAAGCCTCTTACGCCCTTGTTCATCAACTTCAGACATTGCGTGGATTGCTTCTTCGATCATAGCATGTTGATCGGGTTGTATCCCCAAGAGTTGCCTCAAATGATCGAGTAAAGCCCACTCGTCCTCAGTGATCACTTCATCATCCAACGCTGCGATAAGAGCAGATTGGTATGTAGAGACGCTTCCCATTGGCATTTCCATTAGAGAGTCTTCTTTTTCGAACGCAGAACGTTCATCACCTTTTGCAATCGAAATACAGAGTGCAGTATCACTTGGTTGAACGCCTAGTGCATGGGACAAAACTCGAAGAATTGCAGCTTCATCATCAGTAACAATTGAATCTTCGAGAGCAGTTTCAACCAAGCGGAGGTAAAGGCGGTTCCCAGGAGTGTCTTCCAGCATAAACGAAGGACAGAGACGCAAGTTTTAGAAACTACCTACGGGAATACAGCGTATTACAGAATGTATGACAAATGTAATACTTTATATGCTACATTATACTCCACAGGTTTAGGAGGGCAAGAGATGAGCAACCCAAGCACATTGACATCAATTCGACTTGATGCAGATACAATGCAAGGTTTGGACATGCTTATTGGAGACAATGGTTTGAACAATCGATCCGACGTCATTCGCCTTGCTATCCAACAATTGCTTCATGGACAAGCACAATTGCCTGGCATGAAGAGCGTTCGAATTCCAGTTGGCCGTATGATGGAACAAAATCTAGCTGCATTGTACGAACTCTACGGTACTTCCCACGAACAGGCTGCATCAGAAGGTATGCACCTGTATGTCAAGCAGAAGTTAATGGAAGCCGAGACAGAACAAATGAAACTCCAAGAGGTCGTTGATCAATCACGTGATGCGACCATGAAACGTAAGGAATACCACCAGTAAAAAGCGGTGAGAGCAGAGAGGGGATGGGATGATTTGGCACGACGAAGATAACACGCTTCCGAATGCCTCCTTCAAAGATGTGCAAGGACGGCCGAACTTGCACTTCTTAGCTAACTTACGTGTACGTGCCCGTCTTGCACAACTCGGCCTCCGTGGACCCCAACACCACGACCCCCACAACCTCCCGGATGACGGCCGGGAGGACAACGATTCCACGCCAGTCTCTTGACGGCAGGATACCCCACACGTGTCGTAGACCCCACTCTGCGACACAACTTATTCCAATTAGCGAATGCTTTCGACCGAATCCTTTAGAGGGGTCGTCATTGTTCTTACAATATGAGCGACATAAACAACCCTCTCGGGAAGGTGAAAACCTCCTATCTCGCTCATGATGAAGTCCGTCCAGGGCAACAAGAGATGATAGAAGATTGTCTAGAGGCTCTAGGCAACATAGGCGGCATACATTTTGCGGCAGCCCCTACAGGTATTGGGAAAACAGCGGCCGCCTTATCGGCGTCTCTTAAGATAGCAAAACAAAATCATAACTCTCCTACTGTATGTTTTCTGACGCCTCGACAAGGTCAACACAAGATTGTAATAGACACAATACAAAAAATAAATCAAAGACTCGAGAACGATGAAACAATCACTGTCGTAGATATCATTGGACGAGAGGGAATGTGTGAAGTTATAGATCGTTCAACTGGAAAATGTGAGTGCGAAAAAGGACGTAATAATGAAGAGACTCAGAAGAATCTGAGAATGTCTATATTAGAGGCTCCTAGACATGTCAACTGGACAATTGAACAAGCTAAGAAAAGAGGAGTTTGTGCGTGGGCGACTGCTAGATCTGCTGCAAAATATGCGGATGTTCTCGTATGTGATTACAATCACTTTTTTATTGAGGCCATTAGTGAACTATCACTCCCTTCCATGGGCTTGACTGTCGGCAATTCCATCCTCATAGTCGATGAGGCGCACAATCTACCCGACCGTATCAGAATGGGAATGGAACGTGTACTCACTCCTGCAATCGTAAAAAATGCCAAAGGAAATCTCGAAGAACACATCGAAGGAATGCGGGAAAATAATGATGCTAGTGAACAGGTAGAAAGGTATGATTGGGCGTTTGAAGTGATGGATACGTTACATAGTATCATCAAGAAATATTTCCATACAATCCGTAACCAAACTTTTGACAATGGCGAAAGAAAAGTGGAAAGTTCTGAACTAAACAATTTATTCCAACGTGCTTGTGATAAAACAAATCGAAGCATAGGGCAGAAGCAAATTACTGATAATTTTGATCCGGTTCGGCAACCGAGAGAACACATGGAGAGAGGGTTGAAAGAGTTGATGACGATCTTATTCAATGTCAAAATCGATCTTACAGACGAAGATGATGGAATGGAAAGCGATGCTCACAAGGTTGCTTCTTTGATTGAAACATTACTTCGATTTGAACATTCTAAAGCATTAGTATACGTTTATTCAAATCCAAAAGGAAGTAAAGAAGGACGAATTATATCTCATCTCTTGGATCCTGGACTCGTCAGTGGACCTATATTCGCAAAATGTCTTGGAAGTATTTTGATGTCAGGGACATTATATCCTCCAAGCATGTATTCTAATTTGCTCAATACAAACAAAGAGAAAACAACCATGAGAACATACCAATCACCATTTTTACATACAAGACGACCAATCATGGTTGCAAATGATGTAACTACGCGCTATAAAGATCGATCTTATGAAAACACGAATCGAATCCAATCTCATCTTCAAGCGTTATGTGATGCCACCCCAGGGCATTTAGCAGTATTCTTACCCTCATATTCGATGCTCGAGGAGTATATTGAAAATCATTCATTTGCCAACGTAAGAATCGTATCAGAGCAAAGAGATTGGTCGAAACAAGATTTGGATTCTGAACTTAAAGCTCTTGAAAACAGTAAAAATCCTAACAAACGAATCATGCTAGCAGGAGTGTTTGGAGGTAGACTTGCTGAAGGAATTGATTACAAAAATGGAGTCTTAGATGCTGTTGCGTGTATAGGAATTCCAAATCCCCCACCTTCAGTATATCAAAAAGCATATAGAGAATATATCGAAGGTAGATTTGGAAAGAAAAATGCTTGGAGATATACTTCATCCCAACCTGCAATCAATTCGATTCTCCAAGCGATGGGCCGCCCAATTCGTGGAATTGCAGACAGAGCACTCATTCTTTTACTCGACAAGAGAAACACCGATAGAACCTACATCGAGTGTTATCCTTCTGACATTAGAATGAATGCAACAAATGAACCTGAAACCACGAAATCATTTGCTCGAAGATTCTTTTCACGGGTCAAAAGGCTACACGAAGGTTCATCATAAACAAGTGAGAGGGAAGAACATGAGCGACTGGAAACCATTGAACGTATCCGAAGAAGAAGTAGATGATGTTGATCTGAAGAATTTCTCATCTACTCCGGTACAGCTTCATACTGAATTCCAAACTCAGGCTACGCATTTGCATGATGTTCAGTCTATGCACAAGCACGTCCTCGTACAAGCAGGTATGATCCCAGAAACTCATATCGCAGAAGTTGAACCAACCCAACGACTGGAATGGGTTTTGCAAGAACTGCATGGCATGAGTAATCCGGACGGCCTTACAATTCCACTTCTAGGAGTGGCACCGGAGGAATTGGAAGTTCAGATTCAAAAACTCTCTACTGAAACACAAGTTAAGATTACCATTCAACAAGAAGAAAATGCTCCGTTCGAGCGAATTCTTCCACTAAATAATGAGCAAGCTGAAACCCTGAGAGTTCACTTTGTTAACGGAAGGCTTCACCTTCGCTGGTAATTCAATACTTCTTGTAACTCAATTCAGAGATCATTTTGTCGAGAGCGCCCTGTGCAGATTGTTGGTGTTGAGGACCAAGTTCTTCGCGACCATATCGAGCCATCTCAAACATGTTGTCAAGAGCCTGTAGTGAGTCATCACTAATACCAGGAGTTGCTTGACGAATAGCTACTTCGAATTCTCGGACTGTCTCGAAGTCTCTACGCAACAACCCTCTGGTTTGAAGAGAAGCGCATAGATTCTGATAGCAATTGAAAATTGCTTCTCGTATCGAATCACCTGCTGCCAAAAGTTCAGCAGTATATTCGAAGACTTCTGCCATCTCCGACATCAATTCAGATTGCTTTCTTCTTTGATACATGACTACTCCAGTTGCAACCGCTGCTGCGAGGAACATGACAATAACGTATGTCCAGACATTAATTCCTGCTGTATCTTCTTCATACTCATATCCTGGGCTAAAGCCTTGATCTCCCTCGAAAGTCGTTAGAGTCTGTTCAGAAAGACGTTGGTCAGTAATGACGATTTTAATTCTGACTTTTCCAAAGGTATCACTGTCTCCATACGGAGGGTCGTTGTTGAACTCAAAGGTTGCGACACCGTCTGAATCTGTGAGTGAAGTCATAGCGGCCAATCGGGTGCCGTTTTCAGAATCGAGATAGAATTCAACAGCAATACCAGGCAACCCTTCTGATGTGTCGATAGCAATAATCGAGACACTACCGTCTACTTTTTCATCTTCATTCTCAACAATTGTATCAATCGATGTTGTAATTTCAGCATTTACCTTGACATACAGTGCATGAGCACGTGAAGCTCCATTGATGTAAAGAGCAGTATCTCTAGGCACATCGAGACTAATGTACTGAGGGCCTGGTTGTAATGAGTTTGGTGTTGTTACAGTGAATGTGAAATTACCAACGCTCCATTCTTCTTGTACACCGCTGAAGCAGAAGGCTGCCTCAAAACCATTGACGCAGTTTGAACCGTTACCAATGTAAATGACGACATCTTCAAAGACTTCACCAATTCCACCAACTTCAGAAATACTTCCAGTAAGTCTGATTGGGTTTGCAATGTCTGAACGAACTGATGTATCAGTTGATGTAGCATCGATTGTGATCAGGATATCAGCCCAAACTGTAACCGAACCATTGGAGGATGTACTCAGGTGCTCTTGAGTCCCTTCAAAGATAACTTCAATTGTATGATCATTACCTCGCGCCAAATCCATTCCTGCAAGGACTGTTGTAGAATACATTCCTTCAGAGTCGGTTGTCACAGTTGTCATGAGAACACCGTCGAGATAAACAAGCACATTCTGATTTGCAATACCATCTTGATCAACTGTATCGATATCGAATAATCTACCTGAAATGGACCAGAAATCCCCTCGTGTTGCGTCCACTCCATCTACAAACTCGACAGTTACTGCTGAGCGATGTGAAAGGAAGAACGATTGATTTGCAGAACCCTCTCTGTAGTATCCTTGAGCGATAACGTCTGCTTCAAGCAAGTTATCACCGAAGTCAAAGAAGTCTTGAACTGTCCAATCATATGAGAAGGTACCATCCGCACCTGTGGTCACTTGAGTTAAGACAAATCCATCAACCTTCAATTCAACAACATGACTGGAAATAGGTTGGAGTTGATTGTCGAGTACAGATCCAGTGATTGTTACAGTATCTGTAACTGCAAGCGGACTTGGAACTGAAACATCAACCAGAATCTTACTATAAATTGTCCATGTACCGTTTGAGGCACTTGGAAGATAGAAGGACGTCCCATTGAATTGTGTTTCAAGAACAACTGGTCCGAGTGTTGCATCAGCAGGTACTGGGATTACCGCAGTAAACAAACCAGTTTCGTCTGTTGAAACATTCGTCATCCAAATTCCACCAAGATAGATGTCAATACTCTGATCGAGTAGAGGATTGTCAACCACATCAAGAAGTCGTCCTTGGACAGTCATTGTGTCTTCTCTATCGACTGTTCCTGTTGAAGTAATAAGAAGAATTTGTGTAGGTACACTAACATTGAAATTGATCATGTCGCTACTTGCCATGTAGAATTCAGGATCGACAGCATCACCAATACCAATTGGATCAACCCAATCGCGACCACCTGTGAATTGAACTTCCACCATGTGGCCACCAGATGCAGTTGATTCTGGTACTGTGTAAGCAATTGAGAATGCTCCAGTAAGTGCATCTGATTGCACACTTGCGACAGGAACTCCATCCACAAGCATACGAACAATTGCTACGGATTCAACACCATCAACATACAGTGGCATACCGATATCATCGAGCAGCGTCCCATTAACGTACAGGATTTCTCCTGCGATTAATTGTTCTGTATGTTCAAGGATGGTCATATTGGTTTGTGCAAGAATCACATATTGCGTGGAAGCATTGTATCCAATCAATCCTGTTGTACCTGGGATTCCAAGGTATGAAGCTTGAACGTCTGAGAATCCAACGGTTGCATTGAATGGAACGAGGAGTGACCCATTTGCAGTTCCATTTAACGCAGTCGTCACTGTTACTGAAACTTCGTCGGTTTGATCTGTAGCAGGGAGCGTGAAGGTAATTTGTTGACCACCTATGGTACTTCCTGTATTATCTTTAAGAAGAATTCTGACATCAAGGATTGTTCCCCTTTCGGTTCTATCGTTCAGTGTTGGTTGCCCTAAAGCATCAAGAGATGGCTCAAGGAATGTAATCGTCGAATAACCTCGGCTATCGAACGATGAATTGTTTTTCGAACCAACATAGAAGTTGACTGTCGGAACAATCGATGCCTCGAGCACGTGTGTTCCTGCCTCAAATCCAGGAGTTAACGTTAGCGTTGCATTCCACCATCCACCATCTTGTACCGAACCATTACTTACTGAGAATCCAACAGGCTGATTGTCAATTGTGAACAAAACATTTGCTGTTAGGCGTGATCCATCTCGATTCGTTAATCCAGTTCCGTTATCTGAAACAACACGTCCTGAGACATTAAAACTTGAGCCAGCCACAGGATTATCCGTAATCTGATCAACAACGAGGAAGGTAAGTGAACGAACGGTTACGCTTGAGAGATTGGCTTGCGAAGAAAGTAAATCCGAACTTCCGTTGTAGAAGTAACTGACAATAATAAGGCCAAGCGGATGGCTGTTTGGAATACTAAACGAGGTGTTTGCTGTACCAGAACCATCTGTAGTAACAGTTGGTAGCCATGTTTCATGGAAGAGTGTTGTAACACTTGAATTGCCAATAGGCCTGAAGTTGAAACTAGATTCAACTAAAGTCGCACTGAGGTTTACCGTCTCTCCTCTGTTCACCAAAACAGGATTCCCCGGTTGGAGACCTTCAAGTTGCGTTACACCGAAGACAAATACTGCGTTTTGAATTTCTGATGGAAGATAATACAAGGAAGAATCTTCAACAACTTCAACGACAAGTGTTCGAGGACCACGGACAGTTCCGTTGTTCGACACATCTGTAGGAACTGTCAGATTGAAGCTACCATTGGAAAGGGTTGGAACACCGTTTCTAAGCAATTCCTCAGGATTCGATTGCCAATATACATCAAGGCGTACACCGGATATGAGAGGTCGCAATGGATCATCATCATCAAGAATTTGACCTTGCATATTGAAGTCAACACCAGCTGTAATAGTCGAAGGAAGAACGTCAATACGGATATCTGTTGGAACTTGGACTGTCACATTGACAAAGGTACTGTTGCCTGTTCTACGGCTATTACCAATCGCTAGCGCCGCTGTTAAGTCATCAGCAACAAACATCTGCAGAGTATATTGACCAGGGGCAACACTGGAAGAACCCCACGTAAAGGTTGCATTACCCTCAGCATCGGTGACTGCAGTTCCCAGAGAAACATTGGTATTACCATAGTCCCAGATGTAATCGACTGTAACGCCTGAAACATTGGAGTTGTCGGCAACATCGAAAACAGATGTATTGAACACGACTGGTTCCCCTGAAACAAATTCCATTACAGCGAGTTCTTCTTCTACCAAGAACTCAGACTCAATACCAACAGTGACGGAAGGCAGGGTAGGTGGATTCGGTGGAATTGATGTATCAACAACTCGGTAATATGCGCCGCCAGGTGGTGCCATTGCTTCGAAATTAAAGTCAATAACAACCTCATAACCGTTTGATGGAAGAATTGTCGGCATCACTACGGTGAGATTGAATTCACCTGTTGCATTATCGAGCATTCCATTGGCCAGGTCGATTGGGAAACCTTCCGAATCAAGCATTGTCATCGAAATAACCGTATCATTACCAAGCACCCTTTCGGTCGTATACAATCCATCAAAGAGATCACCAACAACATAGGTCGTGTTTCCGAGATGCGTCCAATCCTGCAATACACTCACATTCCAACCGATCTCGGCTTGAACACGAATTGAGCCATTATCAATACCAGGTTGATACAAGTCAGAACCATTGTATTGGATATCGAAGATGTAATCGTTTGGTTTTAGAGTCGAATCCAAAGGCCAAGAGAGAGTAATAAGAGATGAATCTGGATTACTGGTGGTGTTTACCCATGTACCGTTGAAGGAGAATGAATAGTCGCCAGGAACAGCCAATCCAACCTCAACACCCATGTGGTCTGAGATTTGAACCAGAACATTCGTAGGATCCCCACGCAATTGTGGAGTCGCAATAATTTCGAAGTTCAGTATACCAACTAAGGAGTATTGATCGACTCCGCTTAGATTTGCATCATCCGTTGATTCATAGAGATCAGGATAGAATCGTAATCTGGTTTCAAGCAAGCCTGCTGCAACGTTAACGTCAGTGGAATTTAGGAAAAATTGGATGTTGAAGGCACCATTGACAGATTGATTGAATATTTCGATCCATTCTCCGCCGCTGTTGTTCTCACGCATCGAGAAGGAGAGATTTCCACTCATACCGACTGGAGAAGCTCCAATTGTCAATGCTGTTCCATTAACCCATATGTTGTCATCGAGGAGTAGAAGACTCGAGTTTGTACCTGGACCTTCTAGTGTAGCAGTCAAATTAGGAGCATCTCGAATATCCAAGGTAATTGGTTGCGTTACTGGACGCAGATGATATGTTGGAGCAGTCAAACCAGTTGTCGATTGGACCCATCCATCATATCCCAGTGTGGCACTGACATTTGTTTTTGTCTCAAGTTCATCAAGAGTGATTTCGAACGACCAAGTCCCTGAAGGGCTTACTGTCGTTGTCAGGTTTTGAGGTCCATTGACAGATGAAGTAAATGACAACCATACCGTTGAATTAACGACTTGTGAAGCATCCAAGAATGGTATCTGTTCGAAACCGATAAACCCTTCAATTGACGTCGTTGCTCCTGCACCAACAATTGGAGAATTGATTGCGTTCGGAGACGTATGATTCAGTGTTGCATCATCTGTAACGTTCATCCACCATGCATTAACTGGGGCAGTTGCTGTGGAATTCGCAGTAAGGATTGTCTGAGCAGAGACATATCCTTTCTGTTCTACCTCGAGCATGATTGCCCCATATCCAGGAGGAATAATCTCAATAGGTAAACCTTCGATGGTGAATGAACCGTTTGCATCAGTCATTGTTACATTGATGAGGCGTTCAGGAGTGTTCAATCCACTTACACCCGCAAAGGCATCAACAAGAGGTACGAGGTAGCCCTTGACCAACAATAGATCAACCGCTGTTTGGTTTTCGAGGAATCCTATATCGCCTGTAATCGTGATATTCCCCTCGCTTCCATCACGGTCAAAATTGGTTGGTGAATAGGTGACGTTTCGGACATCGAGTTCTGCTGGGTCTGGACAAGGGTCGAAAGGAACCCAACCGAAATCAAGGCCACCTGCAGAACTTGACTGTTGAATTCGAACTTCTGCCCAGGTTCTCAAATGCTGAGCGCCAACCGCATAGCCGTTGCCATTCCAATCTCCGCCTTTGAAACCGCTAACAAGACGTGCTGGAAGACCGATGATGCGAGCCAT
>CEUB01199896.1_pt1 | contig 13376 bp, 9 predicted proteins | sample 356491 | NCBI WGS metagenome assembly CEUB01 (sample SAMEA2623370, study PRJEB7988) | marine metagenome | isolation source: saline water (ENVO:00002010), including | reverse complement strand
AGACAAATGTTGGTGATTTGACGCGAACTTCGCTGGAAATTGAGAACGTATTTGACTATCAACAATCGGGAGATATTTCTACTATAACCGACATTTCCACTGAACTAAATTTACTCAAAGGGCGCGTATTAATTATTGATAATCTCGATTCTTTCACCCTTAACATCGCACATGCGATTGCGGGGCTAGGTCGCGACATATGTATCATTAACGGTAGAGATGCTGGTGCTAACCAACTTAGTAATCACGATTACTTGTTAAACATATTAACCCAATATCGACCATCCCATATCATAATTGGCCCTGGACCTGGAAAGCCTCAAGATTCGAAATTAACCATGGCAATGGCTAATTTATTCTTGAATGAACAATTAAACATCCCCATTCTAGGTATTTGTTTGGGCCACCAAGCATTAGGGTTAGCCGACGGTTATCAACTCATTAAAGATCCAAATGGAGCGGTTCATGGCACCCCAGTAACTTGTCAGAATGATAATTCTGGACTATTTGTTAACCTTAGTAAGTCTGGAACTTATGTTAGATATAATTCATTATTGATAGCCCCTACGAAAGAAAATGAGTTGTTGGCAAACATATTTGACGAAAGCGGCTCAATAATGGGTTTGCGGCATAAAACAAAAAACATTCATAGTGTTCAATTTCATCCAGAATCAATTGGTTCCTCAAATGGATTGCAGATTTTCAGTTCATTCTTGGAACTTCAATCGGATGCTTGAAGAATCAAGACCATTTGGGATTACATGAGGGAGTTACATGCCGACATGCAGGTTCTGTTTGGGAACTTTTTCTAGAGACCAATTCATTCATGGAAATGGTCCCCGTGCACAAGTTTGTATTCGATGCGGAGTAGACCGTAAAATGGCTTCAGAAGAGGAAATAGAGAACCTCTACAATGAAAAATTGCGTAATGCAAGATTATCTCTGGTTGCTAGAAGATACAGTATGTTCCTATACATCCCAGTTCTTTGGACGCTTTGGGGCATGTTTATCAGTTCAGTAGAACCTTGGGGGATTTACTTCTTGATTGTGTTAATTGGCTTAACACTATTTGCTCCTGTTTGGTTTTTCATTCGAAGTGCTCACTTTGCTGGAAACCTTGCAAGGCTCACACCAAATTATGAAACACCAAAGGGTCACTGATTATTTGGAATGAATCTTAAGCACATCTCCGTTGCTTAACTCATAATCTGCACCGACTGCTCTACGAGAACGCCCATCTACCCCTTTGATGAAGCCATCGCCTAAGTCACTATGAACCATGTATGCTAATTCTTTTGCAGCCAGTCCAACTGGCACTACAAAAGCATCGGGAAGCACTTTACCGTCACCGTCAGTCCATTGCCCTTCATCTTGTACTGGATAGACTACGATGTGGTCCAATTGATCGAATAATACCTTATCGATTATGTCAGAAACCCCAGTATTCCCACTAGACATTAATTTCTGGCTCATTTTTTCTAGAGCTTCAATCTGCTTAGCATTCAAATTATCTTGCTGAAGAATTTCGAAGGAAGAGTTACCAGATTGATAGTCAATTATACCTGCTGAAGAAGCTCTCATCAATGCCAACTCCATATCGGCCATACAAGGAATTATTATTCCGTTAGCCTGAAGATTAGCAATAACTCCTTCGGGTGACATATCAAACTTATTTGCTGCAATATGGATAGGGAACAGTTCACTTCTAAGACAGGTTGCGAGTAAACTAAGAGTTTCGCGGCTCCAATCCCACGGTGGGTTAGAATCGACATTTTGTTGTTTGAATAATTCAAAACCTCTTGTTACTAGAGTTATTGAAGAGCCAAGTCCTGTTAATTTCTCATGTAAAAAACTCAAAATGCCTTTTTCTCCTTCAGATTGTACCCTTCTTACGCCTCGGGCCCAACTATCTTCAAGTAGACCTAAAATCCAATTATCTAATTCTTTTGACAGGAAGTCAATTTCTTGTTGTACCGATTTTGCGGCAGCGATTGAATCCAATTCTGCACCCTTTGGATTGCCTTCGATATCTGTAGTCCCAGCAGCATCAACCACTTGGATGAGAGCATCACAATTAGACAAATCTGCAAGGAAAGCATTTCCTCGGCCCCTGCCTTCACTAGCGCCTGGAACTAACCCTGCTACATCAACCAAATAGCAGGGCACTAAGCGCTTGAAACCAATACAATCACCAGTTCGAGGCTGGCAAATACTGCCTTTGCGGGGGTCATCGGGAGAAATAGGCGCTAAACGTCCATCATCCTCGTAACGTTGCCGTAGCTCTTTACATGGGCAATCAAGTCTTGCAGAAATGAATGCAACTCCAACATTAGGCTCAATAGTACAAAATGGATAATTTGCAATATCAACTTTAGCAAGTGTCGCGGATGAGAAAAATGTTGATTTGCCTACATTAGGCTTGCCAACTAAGCCAATTTTCATAGGAAGTCTCCAATCATTCGCCTAAAATTGCTGCAATTAAATCGGCCTTTGTTCCTGTTTCGGCAACACCTTTCTCTTTGGCAATAGAGACTAGTTCTGCTTTCTTTAACTTACCAAGGTCAGACTTTGACATTTCGTCACTTGGCTCGGCCTCTACCGCTTCAGCCTCGGGTGAAGAATACGCCGCAGCGATCTTTGCCAATGCAATATCTAGTTCGGGAAGATTGATGTTTCCATCGCTGTCAAGGTCAATCGCGGCAACAAGTTTGTCTACTTCCCAAGGAGGGAATTCTCCCACATCACTGTTTACCAAGGCTTGTTGGAATTCAAAACCGTCTATGCTGCCTGAATCATCTAAATCAATAGATTTGAAAAATTCGAATACGGTTTGACCACTATTCTTTAGGTAATCGCCCAGCATCATCAATTCCTTTGCTGGACCTTTATGTTCCTCGGTTGCTTCCTCCACAGTTTCTTCTTCGGGGAATTCGGTAACTTCGTCGTTGTGCAAGGTTGCAGACACGGCTATGACTGTGGAACCGCCATCATCTTCAGTTGAATCGCCAACCACTAATGTGGTATTTACGCCGACTCCTCGGCCTAATAGTTGCTGAATCGTGGTATTTGTTCCTTCGACAAGTGTGTAAGTTTTAACATCTGAAATTTTAGATCCAACCTCGGAGATTGTCTTTGAGGAGGTGCTGGTTCTAATCAAAACCAAAGTTGCTAGAATTACAGAAATTGGAACTAAGTAAAACATAGCTGCGGCGACTAAATAGAAGCCTGATGTTGATGCAACAACCTCTTCGACTCCAGAATCTAGCACTGCTTTTTCGGTAAAATCACCAATCAACATAGTAATTGTCGCAGTTAATCCTCCAAACATCATGAACCACACAGACATGTTCGCTCTTGATGGTTCGGCTAATTTGTTGCCTGCTGCCAATGGATAAGATGAGAATATTGCAGACAGCATCATCAGTCCACCAACTGTGTACATGAAGCCATCGTCAATTGTGGAAGACATTGTTAGCATTTGATTAGTTCCTGTGAGGGTGTCCATTGCTGTAAAGTAACTACCTACTGCAAATATTGGCAACAAGAACATTGCTAGTGTTGCCGATAATGCCCCAGGGTTTTTTAGAATTCCACTAGAATTAGATGAGGCAGTCGCTAGTAGATTGACTGAACCGGCAAACAATGGTAACAGAGAGAACGTTAGCAATAATGCTCCAACATTCTGTAGTAGTTCTCCAGCATCTGCAGAAGTCATGAAAAATGGTGGCACTGTTACAAACAGCAGCACCATATTTGCATTTAGCAAAGAGCCAGACCAAATTGGAGCTTTAGCTGCATGCGGGATTACGTGGTATGCTAAAGCAAACATAAGGATAAGTGGAACCCAGCCCTCAATTACTCGCTCCGACATCCATACAATTTGGGTATTATCTGTTGCTTCCCCGATTACATAGTACATTGAAGCAACTAATTTTGCAACTATTGCCATAATGAGGAACCATGCTGATACTGAAGTAGTACCTTCATCTCGTTGCGAGTAGGTTGCTAATACATTTATCAGCAATGCAGTGAAAAATAGGCTCGAAGCCACATAATTTACCATTAGTGAAATTAAATCTCTAATGGTTTGCTCATCAGCAATGTCAGCAAATTTGAAGATGATTGGGATTAAAATTAGATTAAATGAAAGTACGGCTGTATATAGTAAAGCAATCATCGAAGCACTTGCTTCACTAGCTAGACGATTGTTGCCAGTACGAGCCACAGCAACCAAACATCCACCTATTAGGAGATAAGTGAAGGATATTGCCATAATAGCTGAAGTGAAATCGGCTAAGGCTGAACCATCATCGTATGACCAGCCAATACTTGCTAATGAATCAAAAGCGGTAGGGTCATAATTATGCCAAATTGCAATAAAGCCAGAAATAACAGTGAGAATAAGCCATCCAGTACCAAATTTGATCCAAGTTCTACTGCCGCTGCCTGGTTCATCCTTGAATAGATCAACAAGGCCCACTGGCGCTTTATTCATCAAAAACAAGGCAAATTGCCTTAACGGCGCCGCCATTGTTCCAACACCGTTGGTTACATAGTAAGACACAACCAACAAAGCCGCTAGTAATATTGCTGCTGAAATAAAAACTGGTTCCATATTTAACCCCCCGTTATTCAACGACTACCTCGCCGATTAATGTCGCAACTATAACTCCAATTCCGACTAAGATTCCAACTAGATAATACCAAATTCCACTACCGCCAAGATTGCCAATAAATGGTACGATATCCCCGAGAATAGGCATTGCATCCCAGCCAAATACATTAGCAAATAAAGCAAATAATCCAAACACCCCGACAAACATCAATGTAAGCGCAACTCGTCCTGTGGATGGTTGGCCTGTCCCAACTGTTACATCCGGCAATATTGAATTATTCATTTCATCTCACCCATTGACCCCGTAGGGGTCATTCCAACCCACCGGCAGAGTGGTGATAAACATTCACTAGGATAGTAATGAAAAGTAATCATAGAGAACGAAGATTCTCAACTCGATTTCCCCGACGTGGTCTTGAGATTCCTAAAGGCAGTGGAAGGGCCGATTCTAGCGCTAATTCTTGCTGCCAAATCGTTTGACACTCACAGGATAAGCCATTAAATTCTCTTAAATCTCCCGACACTGCATAGCGTTCAATGGCTGCAACAACAAACTTGTCACAAGTGCCACAATTGTGGGCCCCACGGATTTTGCCACCAGCAGTTGGATGAATGATTAGCCGGCAAACTTGATCTTCAGAACCATTGGTCCCACCTTCAGGGTAAATTATCGGATGGGCCCGTTTTATCATTTCAACCAGTGACCATAGCCATGGTGGCCGGTACTCGTTGTTTCTGTGCAGACGGTCAATAACTGTCCCGCGCTGAATATTCATTGGATTGACAGATATCTCATCGCTTTTAGCAGCCACATCTTTTATCCATCTAACTCCATGTTCAAGGGCATCGATTTCATTCATAAATGGCGGTTTGAACATCAGATAGGTCTTGACCCGCAGATTAAATTTACGTAAGTTTGCTACTGCTTTGTCCCAGGCTTTGGTAGAAAATCCCTTGTTGACATGGAAGCGTAATACTTCATCATCATAAGCTTCTAATCCAACTGCCACGGTAAATGATGGATTAATTTTAGTAGCCCATGATAACTTAGCTTCAGTAAGTTGCTCACAGCGGCTTTCAACGATCAGTTCCTTATCCATTTCATGACAATCCCTTAGAACTGTTTCTTGAAATTCAATGGGAATCTCTCGGTCCTCTAACAAAGAACCTGAGGTATATATTTTGACCATTTGTTGACCTTTAAAACCGTCATGCTGGGCTTTAGCAGCCTCCCATTGAGCATGTAGGTTTTCATTAGTAACATCATCTCTTGTATCATTGAAATAGCCACAAAAAGTACAACCACTAGACCACCACCAATGACAACCTTTGGTTCTAAGAATCACAGTCACAGCACTGCATGGAGTGCCATCTGGCAGAGTCTCTGGAGTGACATAAACTGTGGCAGGATGGTTGGCATCCCACGATTGTTGCTTTGCCAGAGCCCATGGGGTATTGGCTGGCGCTTTGACCAAATGATGTATTTTAGCAGGTTTTTCGTTGCCCCCAACTAATGTTAATGAGATATTATTGGTCATTTAATCACATCACTTGGTTTTGAATAATATACTTGAGCCTGCTTGTACGAATTGGCCTTTGGGATATTTTGGATTACCTGATTCGGCCGATTCTACAACCGGAGTAAACAAGTTGGCTGGAACTCTAACATCAACTCTAGAACCCAACCGTATCATTCCATAGCGCTGACCTCGTCTTAGTTTATCGTCTACTTGCGTCCATGGCACAATGGTTCTAGCTAATGCGCCAGATATTTGGCAGACTTCAACTCGATATTCCTCTTCAGCAAGTATCACAGTTCTAACTCGCTCATTATGTTCGCTTTCCTTTTTCATAGCAGGTAAGAACGGCCCTCGGCGACGTCCTTGCCCGGTTCTATGTTCCATTCTCTCAATGACGCCAGCGCATGGTGAGCGATTGACATGAACGTCAAGTGGCGACATGAAAATGGCCACTCTGTATACATCATTTTCCGATTCTTCACCAGCATCTACTGATTCAAATCTCTGCTCTGTGGCAAAGGATAGCGGTTGTTCAATTGCTTCAGGAAACCATGGACCAGTCAATTTGTCCGATTCTATTGTGTCGCTGTCTTTTTCCTCGTTTGATGGCCTTCTGCCTGTCGCTCTTTCTCTTCTTACAAACATTACATGGCCGTCTGCAGGTGAGACAAGTACTCCTTCTTCGCTTGGAATTTTCCGATCTGGGTCTCGCCAAAAGTTAGCAAAAAAGGCCGCCATCATCCAACATAGTACGCCAAATAAGTGAATCAAACCGTTCAATGAATCAATTAAAACGCCGATAATTATGGCACTTGACCCCATCATGAAGGTTATCAAAACCGGAGCATGACCGCCCCTAGCAAGGCCGCCCATTATGCATCACCTAGTTGTCTGCCCAAGGATCTTCATCGTCTGCCCAAGTAGTAGCTACTGGAGTTGCATCAGGTTCTTCCGCTGGCTCAGTAGATTCAGTTGTAGACTCTTCTGGTGCTGCTTCACTTTCGGCTTCTGACTCCTCGACTACTGGCTCTTCCTCAGTGGGTGCCTCGGCCTCCTCGGACTTTGCTCCACTAACAGATTCTTGAGCTTCATCGATAGTCATTTCAGCTGCTCTTGCAGTGACCATTTCTTCGACTCTATCTTCAATGGCTCTTGCCATATGCTGTGATTTTCTCTCCGACTCAACTGCTCGCTCAATCATCTCATAACGTTCTTTGATTGCCTTGTTGAGGTCTTCGAACAGAGTCATGTGTGATACATACCAATCATCTCTAGCCTTCATTTCAGTAACTGCTAGTTTCAAATCGTCATCAAGCTCTGTTGCAATATTGAATATTTTTCCAAGACGGTCTTTTTCTCGGGAGTATTTTTCTTCCATCTTTTCAAGTTCTGGCTCTAAGTGTTCGACACGCTTGTCAGCCTTAGTTGCCTTCATTTCCAAGTCCCTGATTCTGAAATCTTTTTCAGCGATAAGAGATTCTTGTGCCTCTTTCTCGATTTCTCTTTCAATAATCTCTTTTTCTAGAACTTCATTTTCAGCCCTTACATCCAGTAAGTCTTTTTCTTGGGCTTCATATGCTGCGAATAGTTTCTGAAGCCTCTCGGTTTCAGTAGCAAGCGAGTCCTCAAGTTGGCTAATTCGAATCTCTGGGGTTATTGTTCCTTCGTCCGCCATGCAATCACCTAGAGGTCATCCTCTTCATTAACCCCCACTCATACACACCATATCAAAGGAACGCTTCAATAGTTCAACTTTGGCGTTTTACTAGCCTGCTAAATGTTATCTGTTGCATTAACCAATTCGCGGGCAATACTAGTTTCTCCCATTGAGTGTCCAGCATCTGGAACAATTACTAATTTGCTTTCTGGTAACTCTTTATGTAATTCCCATGCACTCACTGTTGGGCACACCATATCATAACGACCTTGGACAATAATTGTTGGAATGTGCTTAACCTTCTCGGCATTATTTAGGATGTGGCCGTCTTCGACAAATATTCCATTGATGAAATAGTGGCACTCAATTCTAGCAAAGGCTACTGCAAAGTCTAAATCTTCTGCTTTTTCCAAATATTCCGGGTCGGGGAATAAACGACTGGTTGCCATTTCCCATCTAGTCCATTCTTTTGCGGCTGCTCTTCTAATCTCAATGTCTTCATGGGTCAATCTTTGATAGTAAGCGGTGATTAGATCATTTCTTTCCTCGATGGGGATGTGTTGTGAGTATGGTTCAAAGGCATCAGGGAATACATGGCTGGCACCCTGTTGATAGAACCATTGTAACTCACTCTTACGGCACATGAATATTCCTCGCAGAATCAAACTTTTAGCCCTCGATGGATGGTTTTGCGCATATATTAGGGCTAAGGTTGAACCCCAAGAACCACCAAATACATGCCATGAGTCAAGTGCTAAATGTTCCCTTAATGCCTCGATATCTGCCACTGAATTTTGCGTATTGTTCTCCTGTAATTCTGCGTATGGCATGGACTTGCCACAGCCTCGCTGGTCAAATTGAATTATATCGAATTTTTCTGGATTAAAGTATTGGCGATATGCAGGTTGAGAGCCGCCACCAGGACCACCATGAATGACTATTACTGGCTCACCTTCAGGATTGCCGCTACGTTCCCAAAAAATTGTGTGCAGACTGGATACTTGTAGCATTCCTGTTGCATGTGGTGAAATTTTCGGATACAATACTGTGTCCACTGATGGTTTATCGCCCATGTACGGACTTTATACTCGCAGTTGGTAATGTTTTTTGATGGATGACACGATTTATTGAGTGAGTCTAACAGGAGGAAGCATGGAGAGAAGACCGGCAACTGATGTATTCCACGATTGGGCTTTACGAGGTAAAGATGAGGGTATGGAGCAGGGCCATGCTCTATCTGTTGCCGAAATGATCGATTTTATTTCGGTAAAGTCTCAACAACATGGAACTAATTTCTCTGCAGTAGATGTCGGGTGCGGAAACGGATGGGTTGTCAGAATTTTGGCCGATAATCCGCTCTGTCAACAAGCAATTGGCATCGATGGCGCAAAGGCAATGATTGAGAAAGCCAAGTCAATTGATAGTGAAAATCAATACATTTTTGCTGGATTACCAAATTATTCTCCAAACGAAAAATTCGACTATATTCATTCCATGGAATTCCTATATTACTTAGATGAGCCAGAAAAAATGCTCAAAGTATTCCATGATGATTGGTTGGAAGATGGGGGTTGGGCGGTAATTGGTATTGACCATTATATGGAAAATGAAGATAGTTTATCGTGGCCAGAACATGTTGGAGTAAATATGGCAACAAGGACCATCAATCAGTGGGAGAATGCTTGGAATGAGGCTGGATTCAATAACGTCGAGCACTGGATTGCCGGCGGAGAAGAAGGTGTAACGCTAGTCTTTGTTGGACAGAAATCTTAAGCGATTTCACTATTCCAACAAGACATCGCATGCTCGAAACTCATTCTTGATGAGTCGGTTAAATCGGATGGCTGAGCAGCTAATTCTGCAATCCATGACAGTTGCTCTGCCAATTCGTCTTTACACTGCTCATACTCTTTTTCTGTCATTTCAACTGTCCTTCCTGAAGCAGCAATCAATAATGCTGGAGGCAGGATTGACCTTCGTTCTGCAGCCGGCTTTTCGGCCTCTATTGCTTCTAATGCAGATGAATACAGCGTTAATTGATACTGATATTTCTGTAATATTTCTGCTTCTGCTTCGGTGCTTGGATAGTGCCCATGTAAATCACCCGAGAATTGCTGTAACGGAGTGCCTTGGTTTGGATTTTCATAATTAAAACCGAATAAACAACCAGTTGTTTTCATATCAACAACTTGTAGATAGCCCTGGCCGTCCGAGCCAGAATAAGCCATCACTAAATCAGCCCTACCTTCAAACATAATACTAACATTACTAACCTTGGTAATATCATGAATTTCACAGTCGCTTAGTATCTTGCGTGATGATTTATTCAACTTTGCTTCGTGATTATATAAAAATGGTAATTCGGTTCTCAGCCCCTCGGCTGTACGCATATGTTTTGATGCCCCAGCAGCATAAATTCCGGTCAAACCACGATCAATAAGTTGAGCGATTTCATGCATTCTTTTACGAGTATAATTATATGATTTAGACGAGGTGCCATCTCCCTTAATTATCCCAAATTCACCCATCACCAATTCTACTGAAGCCACATCAGTTAATTTGTTATCAGGCTGATTTAGCCAACTACTTGGCAATGGTAAAACTGGATGTGGGTTGAATTTGCTTGGATTATCTAGGCTGATTTCAACCAATCGGTGCATCATTAATCCGAACTCAACAGGGCTTGGATAATCACTGGCCTGGGCAGATTTTGGTTTGGGATGCTCTAGTAACTTTGATAGTCTGGCGTTATTCCATTCTACTAGATTATTTGGCCAATGATTATGCCGACATTTTACACTGGCATCCAAAGTATTAGCACCTAATCTTAGAATATGATTGACTGAATTATTTTTGTGAGGTTTAGATGGCATTATTTTCCCATCATCCAATATATTCTCCATAGTTGCCCATCTAGTAATTGCATCTGTTGGTTCATCGTCAATGAAGCAGTTAGGTGAGTCGAAGATGGAGATTGATCTAATGTTATCGCTGCCAATTTGTGCATTAAAATAGAGGCTAAATGGATCAATTGTTAACAGCTTTTTACCATAATTAGCAAGTGGCTGACCGATAATGTCTCCTTCGTTTAACCATGGTGATTCGATAATCTGATTTGAATGAGCTAAATATCTAAGGCCTTCCATCCACATGTGCCCCATTGTTTTTTCAGATGGTTTGCTGGTAAACTGAAGCATTCCTGTAGATTCACACAAAGTTCCTGAATTAGTTGAGTTACCAACTATGATGAGGTGATTCTCAACTCTGGTCAAAGCCACATAGAATTCTCTTCTACGTTCTGCTTGGCTTTGGGCTCCGTCAATACTCTTAGCAAACTGCCATAGCCCATCCTCGGGCCGTTCTATGGATGCCCAGGGGTTTATTCGACCTGAGATTATCTCTGGAGTAACAAGTACGTTATCTTTAGCAGTGATCGATGAATCATATTGCCCTGCTTGAAAAATACCAGAGACCACGATAACCTTTGATTCTAGTCCTTTAGCTCCGTGAACTGTCATTATTTTAACCGCTCCAGATGACGGGATAGTCGTTGCTTGTGGCCCTTTTCTGCCCAAGTTATCCAGTATTTGCATCTGTGCATAAATTTCCGCTGGATTATGCCCACATTCTTTACCTATGTCGTGTACTAAATTACACCACAATTCGGCATTTTGCCGTGAAGAGTCATCCGGATAGGCGTATAACAAATCTGAATTGTCAAGAATCTCGTTTAATATTTGATGAACATTGGTGCCGATTAATTGGCCGCCACAGTGGTTTAGGAGATTTTTAGTAGATTTGTTATCGGTCCAATCAGCCATATCGTACCACCAGTTATTTGATTCCGATTTAGTGCTAAAAAACCGGTGGATTTCTTTATCATTAAAGCCCATAATCGGCGTTTTGGCCAATGATGCTGCGGCAAATTTAGACTGAGGGTGTGCAATGAGGTCCAAAGCAGACATGAGATTTTTCACAATTGGCTGGCCAAGTAAGCGCCCTTGGCGGTCAGAAACAACTGGTATGCCTCGGGAGTGTAGGCGTTGGATTAGGTCAGCGATGTGTTTTCTAGTATGGACCAATATGGTTACGTCATTTGGTTCAACTAAATCTGTCGGCTTTTCTAAAATCGTATATTCTCGTTTAGCCGGATTCCACAACTTACATGCCTTACCTTGGATGAGGTTTTGTAGGCGTAATGCAATCATTTCATGTTCTAAATGGATGGTTTTTGGGTTGGGGTCAGAAAACAATTTATTGCCCGGCTGGGATGATGGATTATCTAATTTCATTGGCATTAGCCATTCTAATTTACCGTTTGGTGTGTCTTTTTTGTTGGCGAGTAGGCTTTGTGCTTCGGCGTGCCAATCCCCGGGTAGACTTTGGTGGCGTTGGTCAAAAACATCAATGAACATTTGATTCAATGTGTGTAATAGATCATGAGCAGTTCGATGGTTTGATGTTAAATCAATATGTCCTAATCGGCGGCTCTCTTTCCTTTCTTCAGATACAAATTGACCGTTATCATCGGCATAGATTTCAAGATGGCGCCACTTCCTTGACCCCTTCGGTAAATCTTTCAAACCCGCCCCAGACTTAAACAAGTCTTGGCCCAAAATTGGCCTAGGGTCGCGAGCCTTACTAGTATCTCGGAATTCAAATTCAGTATTAGCAAATTCAATTGCATTCATCTGCTTGATGTATTCAACCGTTCTACGCATTACTGTAACTTCGGCTTGTCTAAATCGGTAAATGCTCTGTTTCATATCTCCTACAACACAAACAGTCGGGTCCCAGGGCCCATGGTAGTCCGAGGTTCTGTCAAAATCTCTAGAGCCCCATAATCTAGCTAATAGCGTAAAATGTGCCGGGTTGGTATCTTGATATTCATCAATAATAAAAGCCAGATATTGTTGTCTAATAGTTTGTAAAATAGACACTCTGCGTTCAAAATCTTCTGCCCAATTTGGATACTTTGACAGTACTGCACGCACTCTCGCAATATGGCCGTCTCTCCAAGGTTCATCACCAAGGTCGTCAAGTAACTCAACCATTTCTGTTGGATATTCGTATCGAATTATATCGGGGCACCGGGCCAAAAGTAAATCAGCAGCGAGCCGTTGAATATCATCAAAATCATGGACACCTTCTTGCATTTTTCTAAGGGTGAGTATCTCTTGGCAACCCCGGTGGACTTTCAGTAGGTCTTTTAGCACCTGTAATTGTAATTCTTTTGATATTCTCAAACGACCAAGTGGCGGAGAAGGTGATAATTCAACTCCTAAATCAACATAGTTTAGCGTGCTATCGTTTGGCAAATAGGCCAGATCTATTCTAGGGTCGAATGTGTAAGAACTGCGGCCAAGTATTTTTGCTAATCTTCCATAATTACTGTTGAGTAGCTCTTTGATTTGATTTGCTAATACAGTTGATTGGGCTGTTACTGCACTCTTTTGTTGCGTAGTTGGGCCAACTACATTCCGCTTGTTGGTATGAATACCTGGGTGCCAATTATCTGCATTGGGCAATTTTCCACGCGGGAAATGAGATGGTTTATCGCTGTCTAATGAAGACTGGGAAGTAC
>CEUB01001650.1_pt1 | contig 13377 bp, 8 predicted proteins | sample 356491 | NCBI WGS metagenome assembly CEUB01 (sample SAMEA2623370, study PRJEB7988) | marine metagenome | isolation source: saline water (ENVO:00002010), including | reverse complement strand
ATCTGGTTTGGGATATTATTTATGAATGAATCTATATTTACATTTGGTGGCATATCTTGATTTAAAACCAAGTTAATATCATCAACATACCAGCCTTGACTTTCATCTTCTGAATCAGAAACTATTAATAATCTTAAGTATAACGCATCTTCATTCATATAGGAGTTCAAGTTGATATATCTTTCAAATAATTCTTGATTATTCCATGCACTAACAGTCAAAATATTTGTCCAATTAGGATTGTTACCTCTTTTTACTTGAACATATCCATAATCACCCTCTCTTAATAATTCTCCTGAGTTAAATTTTATATAAGCTTTATTAAAATAAGTCAAATTAATTGGTTCAACTAAATAACATGCGTTATATGTATTTGGAGCATACAATCCATTTGGGCTATCATTTATAGCCCATTTTATTGTATGATTAACATATTGTCTACCCCAATCTCCTAGATTCCAAGCATTCATTGAAGTCTCATCTTCAAAATTTCCCAATGCATACTGATCAGAAATATAAAAATGTTTTTCATCTGACTCAGATTGGTTTGATTGCGAAGACGCATCTTTAGCAACCACCCAGTAACGAATTTCTGTCCCTGGACTAATACCATCATATGATATTGAGCCTATATATGAATCACCATAATCTTGGTCATATGTTTCTTCACAAATAATTGATTGTATCTCGTTATTTCCTGCTTGCCAGAAAAGTTCTACAGTATTTATCCCAATATTATCTGATGCAATAGAAATAATATCATAGGAGCCTGATGGGTAAAACTGATCTTTGACTTGTGTAATCAATTCAACTTCAGGAGGAACATTATCTACTCCTATATTGAATGTGTAGGATGAATATGGAGCTCCATATGGTTTGGTAACGCGTTCACCACTTTGCGCATTGAATGCAACATGATAATGCATTATTCCATTTTCTCCAGATGGCGTAAGACTACCTATAAAACTTGTACCAGAAGAAACCAACAAACTTGAATCAGTTAATGCTCCATCTAGTCCCCAGTATAGTTTTAAACTTGAATAATCAACACTGTAATCAGAACTTTCATTAATGCTTACATTAAAACTTATAGGATCAGTATTATTCTCCGTATCATATATTTCTTCAAATTCAATTTCACCCATAAATGGATAACTCATGATAAAAAATCCATTGCCCGTATAATCAGAAGAATAAATCAGGCCATTATTTGTAAATGGATAAGTCCCCCAATTCCCATTATAAAGTCCATTTTGACCAGGATACCAATCATAATATCCTACTTCAATTGGTTGATAAGGGTTTGATATATCTACAATACGAGTGCCGTATACATAATAGGATACGTATAATAAGCTATCTTTAATAAAAACATTGTGAACACTTTTATTAAGCACTTCAGGTTCGTTAGGATACCACGTTGAAAGTAGATTAATATTATCAAAATCTTGAATATCAAAAATATACACATATCCACCTGATTCTTCATCCGCAGTAACAGCATATTTTGAATCATCTGTGACCCATACTGCGTGACAACCATAATTACTATAATTATGTTCTACCATAGTTGTAGGGTTACTTTTATCAGAAACATCAATAATAAACAAACTACCATTATAAATATCACAACCATACGCAGTATCATTTTTTACATATATATCATGAAGATATTCTTCTTCCCACCTACCTACTTCTATAGGATTTTCTGGATCATATAAATCTAAAATGATAGCACCTTGCCAAGGATCTGTTCCCGCATTAGCACCACCACTACCAACTATATACGCATATCCATCAGCAATAAATAAATTATGAGCTGTAGCCGTAGAAGATGTATGAGAACCAACTTTGTAGGGATTAAAGGGATCCTCAAGCGAAATAATATCGATACCTCCACCGGTTTCGTTCGTAACATAGCAATAATACCCATGTGTTTTTAGGTCTCGCCAGGTAGATGTTTCTCCTGGGATAAAACCGACTTCAATAGGGTCATGAGGATTAGTTGATACATCATAAACATATGTTCCTGTACGATGCCCTATCAATGCAAAATCATGTCCATTTGGATCAGTATATCCCCACACATCATTGCATGTTCCTAAATCTACATTTACAATTGGTCTAATATTCTCAATATCAACTTGTTGTGCAGATACAGAAACAAAAATGATTAAATTCAGTATATATTTATTGTACATTAAGATCTCGACTTGAGGACAGCAAAATTACACATATTTTATATAGCAAATGAATTCATTTAATTTTTACTTCTTTTTAATATTATTTATATCACAATCTTATGCTGAAAATATCGAAATTACTGATATCAAAATAAATAGCAAAAAGAATGGGATTTTCTTAACGATTCAATCTAACAAACCTCTCTATAGCGAAACTGCAACTGGATGGTATTCGGAAAATGGTTGGTTTTATACTACTATAATGAATGCTCAAATTGATACTAATCTTGTAGAAGCAATAAATACTCCTAGTATAGTAAAACAAGTTTTGCTATATAACAATAATGAATCAGTCCAAATTTCCTTAAAAGTTCCTCCAATAGAAATTTATGATTTTTTTGAATCAGATAATCCTAATGAACTTATGATTGCCCTACGATTCCCTCTTGCAACAATGAATCCTATTTTGGCAGAAGCAAAATCAGCGCACAAATCAAATATTTATATGCAAACTGCATTAAATTACAATCAAATTAGGAATTCATTGATTTTAGTTGGTGCATCATTATCCATCGCAGGGCTTATAAGTAGCGATGATCAGGATAAAATAGGATGGGAGTTATTTACTGGAATGGGATTACTAATTGCTACTTATCTGTATGACCGCTACATTCAATTAATTAAGTAATGGGTGAACTTTTACCTTACTATGCGCTCTTTTACGTTCTTGGCCTTTTATTAATGGCTTTATTTATAAGATTATTTTGGGGTAAAAAAAAACAAAATGAAATTAATAAATTCACTAAGAATAAATAATATAACTATGTATTTCATTATTGTAGGCATGATTGTAATTCAATCATGTTCCTTAAAGCCAAAGATAGATCCATCAAATCCTCAAAATAAAATAAATACTATAGAATTACTTCGGAATGATCATCGTATCAAAAACATATCAAATGATGATTATTATTTATTTTTAACATATGCAATATTTTCTCCAGAATCTTTACCGATAAATTATCAAGGGTCTATTGGACCTAAAGATGGAACACCAGTAATCATAGAAGTTCAACGTGCTTTTCACTCCATCAGCCCTGATAATCAAAAAATTATAAAGCAGTGGATTCGTCCGCTTCCAAAGAAACCAACTAAGAGGAAACCATGAGAAAAACTACATTTCTACTAATTATTTTGCTGGAAGTATCTTTTGCAAAACTTCCTGGAAATATTAATCAATCTGTTGAAATTGTTATACAATCATTTTCTGGGAATAATCAAGAGCGATGCATATCGCCACATTTGAGAAATGTCGCTTTGTACGGAAATCAGCTAAATTCTGAACAGCAATTACGATTAAGAGGAGTAGGGTTTCAATTTAATAGTCCGGTTGTTAACCGTTCATCCCAGAATCGAGCTGAAGCTGCAGATCTTGATCAATCTCTTGATAATGGGTATTTCCGTTTTCATTACACTACCACAGGAACTCATGCAGTTGCAAACTCGGATACAAATAATAATAGTATTCCTGATTATATTGATTATATAGTTAATGTTTTTACATATGTCGCTTCAACGCAATTAGATAGCTTTTCATATTCAGAGCCTCCTTCTGATAGCTGGTACCCTGCTAATGAGGATAATGGTGGGTCCAACCACTATGACATTTATATTCGCAATCTAGAATCTAATGTTTATGGATACGTTGCTCCTGAAAATTTTGCTCAATCTGGAGATTTTGGAGATAATGAGAATAGCTCAGCAACCGAATTAAATGCATTAACTAGTTATATGGCTCTTCGAAATAATTACAATGGATTTCCTGGTTCACAAGAAGAGAGCATTAAAGTTACGGCAGCGCATGAATTTCATCATTCGATTCAATCGGGATATGATGGCTTTGAATCCCAATGGCTTATGGAAGCAACTGCTGTAGCTATGGAAGAACAAGTTTATGATGAAATAAATGATTGTTATCAATATTTGCCATCATGGTTTAATGAGCCTCATAAATCTTTAGACCATCAAAGTGATCATTGGTATGGATCATTTATTTATGCCCAATATATTTACGAACATTTAGGAGGATTTCTCACTTTAAGAAAAATATGGCAAAAAAGTATTTTAAATGATAGTTATTATGGAGATTATAGTCATAGAGCAATTTCTTTAGCATTATCTAGTGAAGGCTCTTCTTTCTCAGATGTATTAAATAAAATGGTAGTTGCAAATAGGGTTATGTCTTCAAATAATAATGCTGGAGTATTTGCATATGAAGAGGCTGAAGCATATCCTGTTGTTAATGGTCCTGCAACATATACAGAAATTACATATACTTCCGGTACTCCCCAGATAGTAACTAGTACAAACCTTAATCGCTTTGCAAGCCAGTATACTCGTTTGAATAGTAGTGATCCAGTTATTGCTTCTTTAACAAATACTTCTGGACCGAGTACAGATCTGATTATGCATGCTATTATTTCTTACGAAAATAATTCATGGACAGTGTATTCTGGTAATCAAATAAATATTGATCCAACTGATGCTGCTTCTGTCTACCTTGCTGTAGTTAGTCAGGATACCAGTGGAAATAATTGGGATTATCAAATAGATATTACAGATGGCGAATTATCATTAGATAGTAAATCCGTACCTAATGCTATATCTGTTTCTCAGAATTACCCAAACCCTTTCAACCCTTCTACCTCATTTAAAATAGATATTCCTTATCGACAGCACTTAAGTATCGATATAATATCTATTAGTGGTAAACACATTAAACAAATAACAAATAATATATATGAACAAGGTATGGAGACATTCCATTGGGATGGGAAGACTAAATATGGAAAACTAGCTTCTTCAGGACAATACTTTATAGTGGTTAAAGGAAATAATTTTCAGCGATGGATCAACGCAACATTATTAAAATAATTTAGTTAATAAATATTTGATTAAGATCCTCTAGATATTTTTCATAATCATTAACAGATTTTTCAAAACGAATTTCATATTCTTCTTTAAACTCAGGACTTTTTTTTAGGTATACTCGACCACCTTTTTCTTTTTCCGCAACTTTATCAATATTCAAAAATAATTTATCTAATGAATCAAGACGTTTATTAATATTTTCCACCTTATTTAATTGCTTACTTAATTTTTTAATATGATTTACATCATCGCTTATAGCATCAACTAATGATGCTGTTAGCCTATCAATTAATGGCTGGAATAATCTCCTTTTATCAGATAATCTTTCGGTTATAAAAAACCATTCATTCTTTTGTTCTTTGATAAAAACTAAATCCATATCTCTCTTTTTTAGAGCCTTTTTAATTTTAATAATAGATTCCTGATAACCAGTCTTTCTTAAATTAATGGCATTATCTAAAATAGTGAATTGTTCCAGATACGTATTTTCTTTTCCAGATATCTTTGTGTCAATATCTATTTTTTTACTCTTTTGCACTCTAATGATAAGTTTTTTTTCTTTTTTTGCATTAGAAAGAATATTCTCATGAGCAGCTGCCATTACTAATAGATTTGCATCTAAAAATTCATATAATTGGAAATCATTTTGCCTAGAAGTATTCATTAAGGAACGTAAGGCTTTCTTTGTTGACTTTAATTCTTTTGATTTTTCTTGAATCCAAGTACGGTGATTTCTTACTTGAGATTCCATTGCATAAATATCTATGAATTCTTTAGATCCAGATGGTAAAAGCTTTCCCATTTGTTTTGCTAAGCTAGACGATCCTGCTTTTGAAGAAAGACCATTCATAAAATTTGTTAGCGGATTGCCTCCGGAACAACTTATATGATAAAACAAAAGTCCCATTAATAGGGACTTTTTTACTTTGAGATTCATTTTACTTATAATCAGCTCAACTAAGCTCTAATAATTGATCTAATTCTCCTGATTGATTTAAGTGAAATAATTCACGATAACCACCAATAGCTGTATCATTGATAAGAATTTGTGGGACCGTCCGTCCTCCCGTAATCTTATGAAGCTCATCTCTTGATATATCATTTTGCTCAATATCAATTTCTTTATACATAACTCTTTTTTCATCCAGTAACTTTTTGGCATTTTTACATGGAACACACCATTCCGTTGAATAAATAATTATATTCATTTAATTAATAATATCTTTTGAACTTTTCTAAGATCCAATGCTTCTAAAACTACAAAATATGTTCCAGATGATACTGATTTTCCAAATCTATCAATTCCATGCCATTGAATATTATGTTTTCCAGAAGTTTTTCTCTCGTTAGATAAGACAGCTACTTCATTACCACGTAAATCAAAAATAGAAATTTTTACATCAGAAATATTGGGCAATTGATAACTAATAGTTGTTGATGGATTGAACGGGTTTGGATATGTTGGAAATATTTGAAATCCTACAGGAAGACTCTCTTCATTAATTGCCAATACAGAAGAAACATAGTTTGAAGGTGATTCCGTAGTAAAACGAATTGAACTTTGATTCTGGATTTGAGCAGCCCCTGGTGCATAAATGTTATTAAATACATATTGAATCCCCTCATTTTTTGTATGATCCTCTATTCCAATAGTGGAATAGTTTTTATCTGCATCTACATCAGCAATATCTAGATAATGAAATTCTATTACTCCATCTCCACTTTCAGTTGGAAAAGCATCTTGATTATATAAATAAATGGCGAATGTCTCCTCAGTAACTTCATCAAATCCATTTAATGCTCTTGACCATTCAATAATATATCTTCCATTATTCTGTTCATACTTTGTAAATACCATAATTGAATCATTATTGATTACCTCTAAATCATCCCAAAATGGAGCCAAAACTGCTTTCGGCCCTAAAGCCATGGGAATAGTATAATTATAAAAATAATCAATATCACAGGGTATAAAAGAAGCCCATCCATTAGAATTAATTGTCAACTCATCATATGTTTGATTGAAATATTTAAATTCAAATGGTAATTGGACTATTACATGATCATCATCATCTAATTTAAATTCAGAAGCCCCGCTTCCGCCGTACCTTGGGTCTAACTCAACCCAATCAAATGATGGAGATTGTAAATAGCTTGTATCCGTATTATCATAAGCCCAATAACCATACCAAGTTGGGGCAATTGGTTCATTATCATTAAATATGGGTTTAAAAACTTTTTGTTCTGAGTGAACTATTATCGTATCCTTCATCAAAGATAACTCATAGGCAAGTGCGCTTCCATGAGAAACATTCCCTATTATGAATTCATGATTTATATTATCTATTTGAATATTAGAATAAGGATTTATAGAAAAATATTCTCTGCTATTTATTAAGATATTTAGTGAATCATCTAGTGATATTATTTCAACAAACACACTATCTAAACCTGTACCAGAATAATTGTTTACTACTAAAGATAAATTACTAATTGTATTATTTATTATTTCATTACTATTTAATTCTGTTGTTAATAATAACGATCTGATAGGAATTGTAAAATCATAATTCCAATCTTGACCATCAATATCTATATTTAATAAAATATTATTTTTATTATTTGAATTAGGCCTTACCACTATTGGCGTAATACTAGAACTAGTTTCTTGAGGATCAAGATTCGGAATTTCAAAGTTTGATGAAATAATCTGACAGTTTTGTACTAACAAAGTATTTACGTTAGCATTGTTTGATAGAATAGTAGAATTTCCTTGATTCTTAAAGATTGGGTAAATATGTACTATTTTTCCAATCTCCAATAGATTATCATTTAGAGGATCTAATTCATAACCGATTAAAACCAAATCCGATTGATCATCAGTCACCTCTAATTCTATTTTACCTTGTACAAAACCATTTTTGTTAGCATATATTTCTATGAATAAAATATCATGCAAATCAACTGAAGCGTAAAACTTTCCATCTACATCTGACTTACCTTTAAATGCAATACTATCATTAACCATCAAAGATATAATTGCATCATGTACAGGGTCCCCTTCTAGATTAAGTACTGACAATTCTATATAACCATCATTATTGAAACATGGTTCAGCAATTATTGAAAATTCATTTGGCCTTGTTAAGTACATTGATACAGATGGGTCTCCAACAATATTATATACATGAAAATAAAACTCTTGCGCTTCTTCCGGTCCATCTAAGTTGGGAAACTCACGCGTTAATCCCATTAGACCTGCATTCATTGCTGGACCTAATTCTACAATATTATTATCAAACATCGCATCAAACATATATGCATTAATTACATTATTAAACTTTGTACTAGTATGCAGATCAGAGGGGCCAACTATAGCTATTCCACCTTTCGGGTTCGACGGTGTTCCAGCGCGAACTAATGCCTCTCCAAGACAAGGATCCACATTGTTTGCAAAATCATTGGAATTACAGACAAAGCTAGTAAATATTGGAGTCATCCACCCATTGTTAAGTGCAACAACATCTCCAACATGGAATTCAGGATAGTGCCATCCATTAGCATCTCCCCAACCACGATAGTTAACAATACCTACTCCATTATTAATATAATTTTGAATTAATGATGCGCCTTGTTGAGTTGGTGGATAAAATACTGTATCGACAGATGAATAGCCATTATCATATAAGAGCTCTTGAACCCAATATGATGTCCACTTAGGCGTTATTGGAATTGGGACTGTGTTACTATAGTTGCCAGCAACAACAAGCGCCTTATCTAACCAACTGCTGTTTGTTGCTAAAGGTTGACGATGATAATTAATTGTTTTTCTAATCATAACAATAAGTTCAGAAATTGAATCAATTGAGAAGCGTCCAATGAATACATCGGGAAAGAAATCTTCTCCCAAAATATGAGTATATTTTTGATCTGTCACATCATTCTCAGGACCATAATAAAATGAAGGCATGGCGGCAACACCATCTACGTCTCCAATCAACAATACATATTCTAGCATGGGATCATCTAATAAAGTATTTTCAATTAACTGTTTAATTTCTGCCGCGGTTGACCCTACGACAGAAAGCGGTTTAAGATAAACATCAAACCCTTGTGATCTTTTAAATGATACTAGTTCACCTAGATGGTCAATCATATTATCAGGACTAATAATTAAATATGATCCACGTTGTGAGTTTAATTGACTAATCGGTATATTGTATTCGTTTGAGATAAAATTTGAATATGCAATTGGTATAGGACCACTAAGAATAGCATTTAAATCTTTTCCTCTAAAAGAGCCCTCATTTGCGCTCAAGAATGAGATAAATAATATTAAGGCTTTAACAAAATACATTTTCTAAAGAATGTTTCACTCTGTGAAATAATTTTAATAAAATAAACACCTGATACTGGACTTCGTTGATAATTATCTAAAAAGTTGTATCGCCAGATTTTCTTTTGGTTATATTGAGCAGGAATTTCCCCACTATATACCTCTTGCCCAAGTAAATTATAAACCACAACAGAAGAAGGAGCAAAGGTATTGATAAAATCAATATGAATCACCCCATTTGAAGGGTTAGGATAAATATCACTTACAGAAATTGTTGAAGTGTTTTGGTTAATCGGAGATTGCTCAATAACTGATCCCAATGCAAATTTATTCCCCGCAAATAATTTAATATCATAAATATTATAACCCCTATAATTAATAGTTTTATCCCTTTTTATTTCAAGTCTTACTTTAATATTATTTATACCATTCGTATCTATAGCTACCAACCTATCTCTAGAGCTTTGATCCCATTGGTGCCCAGTAAAATACATTTGATTGATGATTTTTGTTGAATCCATAAGTGAAATTTTTATTGAATCCTTATCCCATTCTAATTCCCAGCGATGATCAATTCTTAAGAATATCATATCCATTGGTTCAGATAAAGAGTACAGATGGGATTCTAAAACGTAAATAGAATCAAGTGAATCTGCATTAGCATAAAATAATTCGTTTTGAGATCGAATCATGTTATTATCAAACACCCATGATCCTTCAATGATATTAAAGGATGAATTATCTATTATGGGAAAGCCAAATAAAGTTTGAACCCACATAGGCTCTTGCATATCTATATTTAACTGAAGGCCTGTGTTAACTGTAATATTCTCTACCCAGGGAATAAGAAAGTCCCAATATAAAGTAAATTCCCATTCTCCTTGAGGGATTTCAAGAATATGCTGATGAGAAAATTCCATTTGAATTGTGTCTGACGTTTGTGTGTTTTCTATTATCAGAAACGGATTTTCTTCTAGTACCACAGGCCATTGAAAAGAAGATATATTTATTTCAACAGTATGCGTAGGAACTGGAGTCATCGTTACATTTTGCGTAGTTGGAGAACTTGGATTAGCAGTAACCGTAAAATTCAACGGAAAATACCCTTTTTTTCTATATTGCAAGCTATAGGTGCCTGGCTCAACAATTCTACGATATCTACCAAATTCATCGCTTTTACGGGGCATTTGAACGCCATTATACAATTCATGTATAGTAATAGCTACACCTTCCACAGGGTTACCTGTCTCTCCATCTGATATAATACCCGTTATTTGACAAGCATCTGCATTGTAACCTATCGCTCTATCCAATAAATACAGCATCCCAGGAATTAATCGATCAATCGTATCTTCAACTAATGCACTATCAGGTTGCAGATTAGCTGTCCCACATTCAATAAGATATTGAAATGTACCGGTAGCATGATAAAACCAGTCATGCGCATTACCTCTTCTAGACGAGCTATAACTAGATTGATAACTTTCAGAACTGTTTTCTTTTATAATTCTTTCTGCAATTTGATCGCCAATAAGTTTAATTGATGCATCATCAGGGGTTACCTTTCCTCCATCCCATTTCCAGGGAGTAAATACTTTTTCAGAAAATCTTCCTGAGCGCGCACTATGCCAAATAATAGAAAAAAGAAAGTCATTTTCTAATGCAAGGTCTCTTAACAACCGAATCTCAGATTCTGACCACGGATTTAGTCCTCTATAATAATCATAGTGCGCAGCATAATCGCTGGGATCCGGCTCCATAAACGTATCCCCGAATACCCAATTAAAGTCAAAATTTCTATTTAAATCAACCCCATCAACATCTTCTCCAACTGCAGAATCATAATCAAAATAATTATTAGGCCATGGGCCCTGAGGAGAAAAATCTTTTTTATTTTTTCTATAACTTATATCTAAACCCTCATGCACTACATTGAGACCGTCAGGATTAAGTGTGGGAATAATCCAAGTTTCAATATTTTGTTTCAATATATTCATATGCTGCATTTCCCCTGGAGGTGGATCAAGCATGAGTAGTATTAAATCTAAAACTGCTTCTACGCCTAACACCTCTTCTGCGTGTAATTGACCAACGAATAGCACTCTTGGCTCATCTTCTTTAAATTCTACATTATCGGAAATTTTGACTGCATAGATTGGTAGACCATCTTGCTCGCTATATCCAACTTCATAAACTTTAAATTCTGAATCAAAATCATTTACTTGTGTTAAAGAATCAAGAAAGCTTTCTATCTCCAAATATGAGTGATAACGGGAATCTAGAGATTGAGCATTAATACAAATAATTAAAGAATTAATTAATAACAACTTCCTTAATGGAAAAATCATAACGATTCAATAAATATTAGATTATTTCAAGTAAGTAATTTTTCTATTTGATCTATGATTTAGTGAATTTAATTGAAGAAAATAGATACCACTTGGTAGATCTTGACCATAATTGCTTTTCGCCATCCATGCAAAAGAATGAACGCCCTTTCTTAATGGCATAATTTTCTCACTATATACCATTTCACCCATAACATTAAATACTAAAAAATCAATTGGGTTCATATTGTTAACGTCAATTTTAATACCAATAGAATTATTAAAAGGATTAGGAAAAGCCTCACTAATTATAAAAGATGTTGGATGTAAACCAGAACTTCCTACACTCATTGGTTCAGAAAGGCGCACCACTTGTCCATATAGATTTGCAAGATCAGCTTTTCCAGAACTACGCATATCAATCCAGTGAATAAACCACAGATTCTGTAAATTATCTTGATTCTCTTTCATTAAAGATATTTGGGGCTTTTTCTGATCATGATATTCCTGACATAATAAAAAACCATTTTCAGAGTATACAATCCCATCATCATGATGAATAACTTGCGCATAGATATCCAACCCCCCTGAAAGCACAGGATTATTATTTGAAAAACCTCTCTCGTCCTCCCATACAACTAAATAGTGCCCATTATTTACTGCCTTTAGTGCAGGCGATTGTTGATATACTTCATTATTACAAATAATGATATTTTCATTTAAAAGAGTATTATCTGACAAATCTATAAATTGGCCAACAATATTTAAATCATTACCATTTTGAAAATCTTCCCAAATAACTAAACTGGTTTGGCTTGATTCATCTATTGCCAATTCTAAATTAATTTGATCGTTTTCTGCTGATGTTAGCACTAATCCATTTGCCCATTCTAATGCCCCATCCCAGTGTATGATATTTGCTTTAATATTTTTATTGAAATTATACGATTCCTCCCATGCTACTAAAATGCCATTTTCTGAATTGATAACTTGACCTTTTAATTTCTCTGGGTCACCAATAGATGACAATGTATACCCTTCATTCGGCCAACCGGGAGCAATCTCTCCATTTAAATTGTATTTTTGATATTTTAAAGAACCAGCACCCCAAATATCATCAACCCAAACCAGTATAAAATTGCTATCAGGCGTGGAGTAGATTCCTTCAACGTAATTATCAGTCCAGACCCCATCCAAAAGGGTTACACCTGAGCTGTCAAATTGCAACTGACCTTGCAAATTAAACTTTTGATAAAATAGGTCAAAATCTACTTCATCCCTTATCTCTGACCATATAATACCTATGCCATCATATGCTTGAAATAATTTAACTTTTCTTTGATCAGCAGTACTTTGATAAACGACATGACCTTCATTATCCCATTGGGATTGAAACTCTAAATTAAATTTATTAATCCTAATTAATTTTGCTCCACTCTGAGCATCAAATGCGGCTGTAAAAAGATAATCATCAGCTAACAGAGATACAGGCTCATTCTCTAGCTGAAAAGTATAACTATCAAATTGGGTTAACTTTTGACCATTTATCGATGATTCACTGACACCGCTCTCTTCAATATTTGATCCAAAAACTTTTTTA
>CEUB01056939.1_pt1 | contig 13399 bp, 11 predicted proteins | sample 356491 | NCBI WGS metagenome assembly CEUB01 (sample SAMEA2623370, study PRJEB7988) | marine metagenome | isolation source: saline water (ENVO:00002010), including | reverse complement strand
CTGATTGCCCTACCAGAGCATCTCATATGTCTTATTCTGCTAAAAAATTTGGCTTTACAGATAAAAAAGATTTTCTGGATAATCGCTTCGATAAAAGATGGTATTTACTTATGAATATACCTGAAGAAGAGTTAAAAAAAATTTTTGAAAATTTTATTTTTGATTTAATTAATGCCCCAAAATCAACAGGAACTAAAAGAGCATTAAGCTCAATAAATACATATATTTCGCAGATAAAAAAATGGGAAAAAAATGTTAATGATCTATGCAATACTAATTTTAATATAACTAGAGATATTAAAACTAAATTAAAATCCAAAATTTCAACTATAAATATCCTAGAGCCAGAGCATTTAAATAAAATAATTGATTGCGTATTAAACGATTCAATTTGGAGAAACAAACTTATTCATTCCAGGGTAAAATCAATATTTTTTTTAATGATACAGACAGGGATAAGGCAAACCGAAATAATTAATTTAAATAAGTCTAATTATAATCAAGGAATATTAAGTATTAATGAAGGGAAGTTATCAAGGAGAGTCGCACTTAATGGGAACAGCAAAAGAATACTAGAAGAATATCTAGAAAATAGATTCGATGGCGAAGATTCTCTTTTCGTTAACCAAGACTTTAAAAGAATTACAAAATCAACAATTGAAAATGCGTGGAAAAGAATATCAAAAGTAGTAGATTTACATTTTTCTTCAATGGACTTAAGGAAAACCTCAGCAGTTTTATTCGCTAAATCAGGTTCTTCAATTGAAGAATTAAGAAAATTATACGGTTTTCGTACTAAACAAATAGCTACAAAGTACTACAATGAAGGCAATGAAAGGAAATCCCTAGAAAAGCAAAAAGAATTTGACCCAATTAGAGAAATTAATTAACTTTGCAACTCACTGATAATAATAAATTTACAATTTATTTAAAGTATTAGATAAAAGAAGAATGGGAAATAGTAATTATTCATACTCACAAATCATAGATTTTATATTTCCAATATGGATGAGTTTGTTGTTTGTAAGCTTCATAATTGGCATAGCTTATGTTTTTAGAAGCATTTCAGTAGAAAAAAATAAATCACCAATTTGCTGCACCGACGAAACCCATATACATAAGTATAATTACTACTCTAAGATAAATTTTTGGTTTTTTAATTCATTCATTTTTAGCATAATTTTTCTGTTGGGTTCTACATATTTACTTTGGGGAAAATTATCTTTTGATTTGAAAATTTATTTTGCTTATTATTTATTTGAAGATACCAATGTTGGAATTGCTTATGGAAACTTTGTAGGATTTATTTTAGATGTAATAATCTTTTTTGGGCTTCCTTTAGCAACAATAATATTATCTTTTTCTTTTCCGGTTAAAATTGCAAAAGAATTATTAAACTTCAGGAAGATATAAATTCACCACTGATCACAACCTTCAGCTATATGACTATTGATATTATTTTTTTTATCAGAGTATATTTCTTTAGAAGTTATATCTAAATAATATTTTACTGGATTTGGCCCAAGTATTTTTCCATCTTTTAAGAAATATTTTACAACCCATTTATTTGTTTGAATATCTACAAATGATCTATTTTCTGAAAGTTGGTAATCCATTTTTAACCACTGATCACATTTTGCTCCAAAATCTCCCCAAGAAAAATTATTTAAATACGCTTCAATAAGTAAATTAGCTTCATATAAATTTTTAACAATAGCATTTTCAGGGACAATATATTCAATTTTTTTTGTAACATCTTCTTCAGGAATTTCTAGGCTTGGCACAGTTATCGCAATCCCTTCTTCTTCACAAGCCTTAGTTAATTTTTGCAGCGATAAAAATGTTTCTACATGATTAGCCATATGCTCATATGTGTCATCATAAGCAAGTGGATGAAATGTTGGGTACACATAATAGTTTGTTGCAGCTTCTTCTGCTGCAATTACAAACCTTTTGGAGGCCTCAATAATTTTATCTGATGACCTCATAGATGCAGCTTCGAGTTCTTTTATCATTATTTTAATATCTTTAACAGGAATTTGATCTTTTGCTACACCTAGTTGCAGTTCATCAAAAATATTACAAGCTAATTCAGAACCATTTTTAATTGCAACATTTCTAGGTCCACTTTCACCACAACTAAAGATAAGGATAGGCATAATTAAAAAAAATAAAAAAAATTTATTTAATATTAATAACTTAAAATTCATATTAAATTTAACTTATTCCTATATATTTAACTCATCATCAATCATTTCTTGATAAGCATTAGATTTTCCAGAAATTACATCTTTAATTTTAATTATTTTACCTGATTCTCCAGATTCTAACGCACCATATGCAAGAGCTAATGCGTCCATTCCCACTTCCGAATCAACCTCTGGAGATCGATCATTTATGATGGAGTCTGCAAGGTCATGAATCTCAATTGCAATTAGTTTTCTATCGATTTCTTCAAAAGAGTACTTATAACTAGAAATTCTTTTTTTATTATCAAAATAAAGTGATGATATGTCATCAAGTTGCCAGTTTGGAATCAAATCTAATAGATCATCACCTGTTATAGATATAGGTGGTTTTTTCGGATCTCCAGAATCTCTGTATATAATAGGACTATTGCCATTTCTACTTCCAGGCAATTTTATAGTCCCTTCTGATCCATGAATTGATTCATTCCCAAATCCATAACCACTTGCTGCACTTGTCATTGTCATTTGACCAAAAGAACCATTTTCGAAATCGATTACTGAAAAAGCAGTATCTTCAGCATCAATTTCAACTTCACTGTTGCCATCAAGCTGATCTTCAACTCTATGCCCATAAAATTTTTTTAACTGTTCATTAAGCATGCCAGAAGTCTTTCTGATTGGCTTATTAACTGCAGTTTTTGCATATATATTTATTGCCTTCCCCATAAAATAAAGTATCAAATCAGAAGTATGTACTCCCTGCTCCAATATTAAGCTTCCAGCACGTGATTTCTTTGATCTCCACCCTGTTCCATGCATCAAATAACCTCCTCCTGACACTGAAATATCCACTATCATTTGGAGATCACCTATGGCTCCAGAGTCAATAAGAGCTTTAACTAATCTATTCATTGGGTCTCTTCTATAATTTTCTGCAACAGATAATTTAACTTTATTTTTTTCTTGCACTTCTTTCATTTGCCTACAAGCTTTTAAAGTTACACCCATTGGTTTTTCAGTTAACACATGAATACCTTTATTCATTGCTTTTATGGCAAAAGAATGGTGTGTTTTTGTGTCGGTTACTATATCCAGAATATCAATTCCTGACTCATCAATCATTGAATCAAAATCTGTATAAATCTTAGGCCTATATCCATTATTTTTTTCAGCAATATCTGCTACATGATTAGCTGCTGATTCATGTAAATCACAAATAGCTTCAAGTTTAGCAATATCACTATGTTTCATTAATTCTGATACGCCTTCCATGTGTCGGAATCCCATTCCTCCACAACCGACAATTCCTAATTTTAAAGTCATAATTATCCTTCTAAAAACTATTAAGTTATTTTAATAAAAAAATAAGAGGGCTGGCTACCCAGCCCTCTTATTCAATATGAAGTAGAGTCGAACTATTGAGCCTTACTAACGTTCAGAACAACCTGAATGAATGCTGCCCATAAACTATAAGGGGCAACATATGGATCATTAGCGCTCATCATGCCTTTCCAATAAGTATCATTAAAAGTAACAACATGCCTTTCTTCAGCTAGAGTCACTTCTGTAATATCTTTCAGAAAGTATTCCAGAGCCTGGTCAGCTAGCGCCATATACTCAGCACTATTTGGATCACCTGGTATGGCATCCATCTGATCAATTATTGCATCATAATCTGGGTTATTGTAATGACTGTTACCCCAGATATATGAGTTCATTTCTCCTTGGGAAGGAGCGGCGAACTTACTGTGGTAGTGTTGCAGTGTTCCCCAAGGTTCATTACTACTTCCACAATGTACTACTACCCATGCATCTGCATTACCTGTTCGAACTTTATCAAACATAGGAGCATTATCAGGATCGTGAAGTACGAAAGTTGTATCAAATCCACCATCTTTAAATTGCTTTTCTAATACTGGACCCATTGGTTTTAACCAACCTGGAACATGAAGATCAAAAGTGAATTTTTCACCATCTTTGGTGTACATTCCATCTCCATCTTTTGTCCATCCTGAAAGAGCCATATGTTCAGCTGCCTCAGTTAGGTCATGTTTTGTAGGGTCGTATTTTGCAATTAAATCAGCTTGCTTTTGTTCGTATGCAATTAATCCACCATATGTAGAATAAGGTATACCTCTTGCTACAGTAGAGCTTTCATACGCAAGCATAACAAGTTTATCTCTATCAACAGTTCTGTTAATAGCTCTTCTAACGTTTACATCAGACATCTTGCCCCATTGAGTATTAAGACCCAATGTATATAGACATGCGTCTGCAGCACCCCAAGATGGACCCTCTACAGCCCAACTCTTTACGCTAGGGTTCTTAGATTTTGCTGCTAAGAAAACACCTGGTTGCATAATTGAAGCAACATCAAACTCATTATTGATTGTTCTTGCGGCTGCAGTGTCTGCACTACCAGGAGGTATGTAAGCAATTCTCAAAGGAACTGGTTGATGAGAAAATCCAGTTTTCGAAGCCCACCAAGCATCATTCCTATCAAAAATTTGACCCTGTGCGGTTGCCTCTACAGCAACATATGGTCCAGTTCCCACTGGATATCCTTTATCAGGATCCCAGTTATTAAACTCTAGCGGGTCTTCTTTCTCCCAAACATGTTTTGGAAGAATCTGAATGTGAATTTCAGAGTTTTCTACGAAATAGAAATAGAAAAATCTTACGTTAGGCTTATTTAAGTTAATTGTAAAGTTATGATCATCCTTGCAATCAACATCTTTTACCCATTCATTCATATCACTTGCAAAAACAAGTTCTTCGGTATCTCTTAGAAGCTCAATAGTGTATTTGACGTCATCGCATGTAAACGCAACACCATCAGACCACTCAATCCCATCCCTAAGAGTCACATCAACACCCATGCCATCTGCATGAGTATCATAGCTAGTTGCTAACCATGGTATTTGCTCACCAGTGTTATGATTGTAGTAATACATGTATTCATAAATTGTTTTATTAAGAATACCTCTTACTCTACCTAACCCACCTAGTGAATAAGGATTCAGATTATCGAAACCTTCCCATTGTGTTGCTCCAGGTCCGAAACCTGTAATTATAAGAGTGTCATCTCTTGCAACATCACCTCTGTTTCCAGGCTTATAGTCTGGAGGAGGAACGACTTTCTCAACAATCCTTTCTTTAGTTACTACCTTCTCAACTTCTACTTCAACTTCTTTTATAACTTCTCTATCAACAGGCACTTCAACAATTTTTTCTTCAACAATTGTTTCTGTTACTGTTTCCCCACAAGCTAATGAAGCTGAAATAATCAAAGACGAAAGTAATACTAGGTAAAAACTCCGTTTCATAGATTATCTCCTTTCAACAAAATTCAAGTTAGATGCATATAGAAACATCATAATTAAATATTTGTATGAAATTAATTATTATTGTTTTTAGTTATTTTTATTTTAGTTTACAAAAAAAGTATATACAAAAAAAAATTAAGTTAAAAAAGATATTTTATAATAAATAAATATGTTATTTTTTTATGTGTAATAAAATTTTAACAAATTTAAACTAGATTTTAATTGATTTTAATATTTATGTGATTAATTGAATAACATCTTTAATTCTTATTTTATTCTTAATATTTAAAAATGCATTTTACATGTGATTTTTTATAATTAGATATTCATTAAATTTATAAAAAATTGCACTTTATAAAAAAAAATATTTTGTTAACATTTCATTAAAATATTATTTCTACTTTGTTTAAGGAAATTTAATGTCTTGGGATTACGTAATAAAAAGATTTCTGTTATTTTTAGCGGTTATATTTGTAGCTGTTACCATAAACTTTATTATTCCCAGATTAAGAGACACCAACCCAATAGAAGAACGTCTTTACCAATTAGCTGCGCAAGGCGGAGTAAATGTTTCTAAAATTAAAGAGCTTACTGCAATTTATGAAGCAAAATACGGACTGGATAAATCTATAGGTGAGCAATACCTTAACTATTGGAATGATATTTTTCATCTAGATTTTGGCTGGACAATTGCTGACAGAACTCCTGTAATAAATGAAATAATGAGGGCAGTTCCGTGGACTATTGGACTTTTGTCCGTGGCAACATTAATTGCATTTGTTGTTGGAACTATTTTTGGAGCTTTGCTTGCATGGCCTAAAACGGGAAATTTTGTTAAGTATTTTGTTCCCTTGTTAATGACTCTTTCAGCTATACCTTACTATTTATTAGGAATTGTTTTTATATATTTATTTGCTATTAATTGGGGAGTTTTACCTACTGCAGGAGCTTTTGGGTTTGGAGTAAAACCGGGCTGGACATTAGAGATGATAACAAGTGTTTTATGGCACGCAATAATGCCTGCAGCCTCAATAGTTTTAACTTCAATTGGTTTTTGGGGGCTTGGTATGAGAGGAATGATGATTACCACAATGGGAGAAGATTATATGAAGTTTGCTGAATACAAAGGGCTAAAAGACTGGAGAGTTTTTCTATCATACGGCGTTAGAAATGCAATGCTTCCTCAAGTAACTGGGCTAGCTATTAGTTTAGGAACTATTCTTGCAGGGTCAGTGCTTGTAGAGGTTATTTTTGCTTACCCTGGGTTGGGCAATTTACTTTATAGAGCTATAACTTCAAATGATTATTTTCTCCTTCAAGGTATTATTTTATTTATTATAGTTTCATTAGGCTTCTCACTATTCCTAATTGATTTAGTTTACCCACTTGTAGATCCAAGGATTAATTTGGAAGGTGGAGAAAATGGATAAATCAAAATTATTATTAAACACAATTCTTAATAGTAGACTATTAACATCTGGAATAATTTTATTTTTATTTGTTAGTCTTTTCGGAGTAGTAGGCGGATGGTTTATTGATCCAGAAATGGCAGATGTTGGAGCTGGATACCCATCACAACCCCCTTCTTGGGAACATTGGCTTGGCACTGATCAACAAGGCAGAGATGTTCTTTCAGATTTATTATTAGGTACACCTCAAACTTTAAAGATAGGTTTAATCGCTGCATTTGTAGGCGTAGGTATAGGTACTATTTTTGGTTTTGTTGGAGGTTATTTTGGAGGAAAAATAGATGTTTTAATTAGACTTCTTGCAGATGTATTCATGACTATTCCAGGTCTACTAATATTAATAGTAATAGCTTCCCTTCTCGATATAGTAAGTACCACTTTACTTGGATTTGTTATTGCTACTTTCGGATGGATGGGCGCATGTAGAGTGACTAGGGCGCAGGTTCTAACTATGAGAGAAAGGGCATATGTTCAAGTAGCTAAACTTAACGGTGTAAATGACTTTGAAATTATTTTTAAGGAGATGCTACCTAATCTTTTGCCATTTATCGCAGCAAGTCTGACAGGTGCAACTGCAGGGGCTGTGCTTGCATCTTTAGGTTTATCTGCATTAGGGCTTGGCCCTCAAAATGAACCATCTATAGGCTTAACGATTTATTGGGCTCTGCATTATGGGGCTTTGATTAGAGAACTTTGGTGGTGGTTCATGCCTCCTGTAGTAGTAATGATTTTATTATTTTTAAGTTTATTTTTAATTACTGCAGGGCTTGATCAAATTGCAAATCCAAGACTTAAGGATAAAATTTGATGCGACCTATTTTAGATATTAAAAATTTAAAAGTTTATTATCATACTTCTCAAGGCCCTGTTAAAGCTGTAGAAGATGTTTCGTTTTCTTTAAAACCAGGTGAAAGGATGGGGTTAGTTGGTGAATCTGGATCAGGCAAATCAACTATTGCTCTCGCCCTAATGAAAGCACATAAATACCCCGCAAGCATAGAAGCGGGGGATATTCTTGTTGACTCAATTAATATAGTTGATTTGAATGAAGAAGAGATGAGAAAAACTAGACTAAACGACATTTCTATGATTCCTCAAGGAGCTATGAATTCCTTAAATCCAGTTAAAAGAATAAAGCCTCAAGTTGTAGATGCTTTAACTGATCATGGAGTTAAATTAAGAGGTAACGAAGAATTTTTATCCGAATTAATGGAAAGTGTTGGTTTATCTAAAGATGTTTTAAAACTTTATCCTCATGAATTAAGTGGTGGCATGAAACAACGAGTATGTATTGCAATTTCTATATCAATGAAACCAAAAGTAATAATTGCTGACGAGCCTACAAGTGCATTAGATGTTATTGTTCAAAGACAAGTCATGGAAACTCTTTATGCAGTTCAAGAACAGTTAGGTGCTGCGTGCATACTTATTGGTCATGATATGGGATTGATGGCTCAATTTGCAGATAAAATTGGCATTATGTATGCAGGAAAAATGGTTGAATTGGGTTCAGTTTCTGATATTTTTAAGAATCCTCAACATCCTTACACAAGACTTCTAATTGATAGTCTGCCTGACACTTCAGGGAAGAGAGATCTAATTGGTATTCCAGGAGTACCCCCTTCTTTATTAAACCTCGAAGATGGTTGTAGTTTTTGCCTGAGAATTGGCAAAAAAAATACTAAAAAAATTCCATGGGTAAAAGTTACTGCAGGACACTTTATACAAAAATGCCCTACATGTAATGATTACGGATTAAGAAAAAAAGCGACAACAAAAAGAACAAGGAAATAAATTGGGAACATTATTAGAAGCTAAGCAAGTCAGTAAAGAATATATAAGCGGAACTTTCGTAAAAAATAGAAATTTGGCTCTTAAACCTATTTCATTCTCTATAAATGATGACTCTCCTTCAATTACAGCAATTGCAGGAGAAAGTGGTAGCGGCAAAACAACATTTGCAAGAGTTATTGCAGGAATTTTAGATAAGAGTTCAGGATCCCTTCGTTATAAAGATAAAGATATTAACCAAATGAACTCAGAAGATATTCTAAATTTTAAAAAGGAAGTTCAGACTATTTTTCAAGATCCTTTTGAAGTCTATAATCCTTTCTATAAAGTTGATCATGTTTTAACAACACCTATAAAAAAATTTGGTCTAGCTGAAAACAAATCTGATATTGATGAAATGATAATTTCTGCTTTAGAAGAAGTAGGATTAAGGCCTGACGAAACTCTTGGAAGGTACCCTCATCAGTTGAGCGGAGGCCAAAGACAAAGAATAATGGTGGCTCGTGCTTTCCTATTAAAGCCTAAAATTATTATCGCAGATGAGCCAGTATCAATGGTTGACGCCTCATTAAGAGCAACAATATTAGAAGAAATTAAACGACTTAGAGAAATTCATAATATTTCTGTTGTATATATTACTCATGATTTAACAACTGCTTACCAAGTAGCGGATAACATAATAGTTTTATACAAAGGTCAAGTAGTTGAAGCAGGTGACGTAGAAAATGTTATAAATAAGCCCGTTCATCCATATACTCAATTACTTACAGACTGTGTTCCAAGGCCAGATCCTGATCAAAAATGGTCAAAAACTTCTGGCGATATCACAATTAAATCCCGAATAATTAATGGGTGTAATTGTGCATTTTGTAACCAAAATGAGTCTGTAGAATCTGATAGAAAAATATATGAGTTTAATAAAAAACAAATAGTAAGCTGCAAGGTAGCAGAAAAAAAGAAAATCTGTGCAAATGAAGATATATCTGCTTATTTTACAAAGAAAAAATAAATATTATTTCAATAGGATTGTTTGCTTATTATGAAAGAAATTCTTCTTTTAAGTTTACTAATAGCATTTGCATTTTCTTGTAAAAATACTTCTAATTATAAAGTATTCATTGGTGATGAACCTGCAGTTAAAACTCATTTAATTCAATCTGACATAGAAGAAGGTAATATTTCAATTGAAGATGTGATAAAACACGGCGAAAGCTTATTTACAGCAAGATTTAATTCCCTTGACGGTTTCGGCAGACCTTTAAGTTCAGGAGATAGAACTAGAAGAAAAAATAAAAAAATATTTCCTGAAAATTTTAACAGAATATCGGGGCCTGAAAGTCAAGCATGTTCTGATTGCCACAACATGCCAATTGTTGGAGGAGGAGGGAGCAATGTTACTAACGTTTTTTCATCTGCAGAAAAATCTCCATTTTTAGATTTTGATGCTGAAAGTATTGATAAAGATATTAAGATAAGTGAGGTTGGTAATGAAAGAAATACTATAGGAATGTTCGGCTCGGGCTTAGTTGAATTACTTGCTAGAGAAATGACTAAAGACCTTATTGCTCAGAGGGCTACTGCTGAAGCACTAAGTATAAAGGAATCAAGAGATGTTCGAATTCTTCTGTCTACTAAAGGAATTTATTTTGGTTTCCTAACTGCAAGACCAAATGGAACTATTGATACATCTGAAATTGAAGGTGTTGATAGAGATTTAATTATCAAGCCATTTACTCAAAAAGGTGTAGTTATTTCTTTGAGAGTTTTTACAAATAACGCAATGAACCATCATCATGGAATGCAGTCTTCAGAAAGATTTCTAGATAAAGAAGATGTTCATAAAGCCATGGATGTGCTTTCTGATATGAATGATTATGACGGAGATGGAGTTGAAAATGAATTATCATCGGGAGATATTACCGCTGTTACATTATTTCAAGCAACATTAAAAATTCCAGTTAGAATTTTGCCTGAAAGCAAAGAAGAAAAAAAAGCTGTAAAAAATGGTGAAGGTTTGTTTAAAGATATTGGATGCAATTCTTGTCATGTAGAATCCCTACCTTTAAAAAGTTTAAATTTTACTGATCCTAGCCCCTTTAACCCTAAAAATCATTTATCTCCAGATGATACTGCTGGGATAAGTGTTGATTTGGGTAAATTTTTCCCGAATCTTGAGAGGGATTCTGATGGAAACTATCTTGTTCCTTTATTTTCTGACTTGAGGCGACATAGCATGGGAGGAAATCTTAACAATGAAAAAGTAAAGCAATTATCTAGTAGAGGAAAAATCGATACAGACCAATGGATGACAAAAAAGCTTTGGGGGTTTGCAAGCGAGCCTCCTTTTTTGCATCATGGAAGAGCTACTCTAATTTCTGAGGCCATATTAATGCACGGAGGAGATGCTGAAGAAAGCAGAGTTAAATACCAACAACTTTCAGCATATGACAAGGCTTCGATAGTTGAATATTTAAATACCTTTCAGATACCAAAAGAAGAATAAAAATACTAATAAATTAATTTTGTTTAAGTTACTATAAAAAATATAAAAAAAAGGAGAATTAAAATGAAAATAGGCTTTATAGGATTAGGTAATATGGGTAGTGGTATGGCAAATAATATACTGGAAAAAATTGATGATAAATCAAACTTATTTGTTTATACAAGAACACCAGAAAAAATAGCTAAAATGGCTGACAAGGGTGCAGTAGGCTGCTCTTCGTTGGAAGAAATTACTACTTCAGTAGATATATTATTGACTTGTTTGCCAAATGTTGAAACCTCAAGAGAATTATTTATGAATTCTGGCGGTATATGTGATTATGCCAATTCAAATCAAATTTTAGTTGATCACAGCACGGTAGATGTAAAAACATCTCAAGATTGTTTTGAATTTGCTAGTAAAAAAGGAATAAATTTTTTGGATGCTCCAATAAGCGGAGGACCTGGGGGAGCCGCAGATGGAACACTAACAATTATGGTAGGTGGAAATCTTGATTCATTCAAAATAGCTGAAAATGCATTTAGCATGATGGGAAAGAAAATTTCTCATATGGGTCCTAGCGGAGCAGGCACTGCAATGAAACTTGTTAATCAACTCTTAGTAAGTACAAATACTGTAGCTGCAGCTGAGGCTTTCGTTCTTGCGGAACAGGCAGGAGTAAATCTAGAGTCAGCAATTGATATTTTGAATACCAGCTGGGGCAAGAGCATGATGATTGAAAGGAATGGTCCAATAACAGTTGAAAAGGAATTTGAAAACTCTCCTGCTCCTCTTAGAAACTTAGTTAAAGATTTAGGAATTATAAAAGAATTAACTGATCAGCTTGGGCTTGAATTACCTGTAACTAAGGCTAGTTCGTCAGTTGTTGATACAACAATGTCACTAGGTTTAAACGAACCAGATATAGCTGCAACAGCTTTAAGTATCAAAAAATTATCAAATATAGATTAAGGAGAAGTAATGAAATTAGGATTTAGCACTTGGGCTATGCCAAAAATTCCCATTGACACATCATTAAAATTTTTATCAGAAACTGGCTATGATGGAGTAACAATTGCAACATTGCCGCAATTTACTACATCTATTGATAGTCTTGATAAAAATGAAAGAAAAAGGATATTAAATTTATCTAAAAATCATTCAATACCAATAATTTCTGTGATGAGTTTTACAAATTTAATGGAGGATAATAAAGAAAATTTAAACAAAAACATTAATTTTGTTAAAGAATCTTTAGATTTAGCAAACGATTGGGGCACTGAATATGTAATTACGGGTATTGGAGGAAAAATTGGTGAATTAGAAGATTTAAAAAAATCAGATGAATTTGTTAATAGAATTAGCGAATTGGGATTAATAGCCAAATCAAAAGGAGTAACAATTGCATTAGAGCCTCATGTTGATCAAGCAGTAGAAAAACCTGATCAGCTTGTAGAAATTATTAAAAAAATAAATATGGACTCTGTAAGAGCAAACTTTGATATAAGTCACTTTAATGTACAAGGAATTGATGTTAAAGAATCTATAGAAAAGGTGCTCCCCTATTCTGTGATGTGTGATGTAAAAGATGAAAAAGGTATAGTTCCTGACTGGTCTTATGTTGCACCAGGAGAAGGAGATTTTGATTATGTAAATTATTTAAAACTTATGAATGAAAATAATTATGACGGATTCATAACTATTGAGATAAGTTTTCAAGTACAAGCAAATCCACAATATAACCCATTAGATACTGCAAAGAATTCTTATAGAATTCTAGATAATGCATTCAAGGAAGCAAATATAAGTAGAAATAACTCTTAATTAAGGAGAAAAAATGAATCAAAGAAAACCAAAAATAGGTCTTGCTTCTAATCAAAATGTTAGAGACAACTATTTAACCAAAGAAAATTTAATTAGAATTGAAAAAAATTTTAATTTTAAGTGGGAGCAATTTGATGAAGACTCAAGCTGGGATGAATCTCCTGATACAGATAAAAAGGTAAAAGAAAGATTTGTTAATTTCTGCAAGGATTTAGATGCCTTAATTGTATCCCATGGTTCACCTTTAGTTGACGATGAAGTTTTAGAATCTGCTAAAAATCTAAAATTTATCGGTGAACTTGAAGGGGACAGATTTTC